>Ga0209723_1001455_pt1 | contig 36641 bp, 34 predicted proteins | sample BiotimSIPDNA_2_FD_185750 | JGI IMG/M metagenome (GOLD analysis project Ga0209723, IMG submission 185750) | Anaerobic biogas reactor microbial communites from Washington, USA - Biogas_R2 time_0 SIP DNA (SPAdes) (version 2) | ecosystem: Engineered > Bioreactor > Anaerobic > Unclassified | place... | reverse complement strand
TGTCTTCATCCGTCAGATCTTTGCTGCCGTCGAGAAGAAGAATCACACCGTCGGCAGTGGCCAGCTTTTCCCAGACCATCCGGATGCCTTCGCATTCGATGAGATCATCCGTCGGATGGATGCCTGCGGTGTCAATCATTCTTACTGAAACGCCCTGGATGCTGATAGCTTCTTCAATGAAATCACGGGTTGTTCCCGGCACCGGGGTAACAATGGCTCTCTTTTCCTGTAGAAGGCAGTTCAGAAGACTGGATTTTCCCGTGTTTGGTTTTCCGGCAATAACAACTGTCGCGCCGTGACGGTAAACTTTACCTTGGTCATAAGTCGAAAGCAGGGCTTCGAGATCACTGGAAAGGCGTTCAAGTTTGCTCAGGACTTCGGAAGGAGAGGGGAATTCCACATCCTCGGTGAAATCGATAGCGGATTCCAGCAGGACCTGCACATCGATCAGCTCATCCCGCAATGAGTCGATTTTCTGTTTCAACTGTCCTTTCAGGTGGGATACGGCGGCTTCAAGCCCCTTTGAGGTTCGGGCCATGATGACGTCACCGACGGCCTCAGCCTGTGTCAGATCGATCCGGTCGTTGAGAAAAGCCCGCCGTGTGAATTCTCCCGGGTCGGCAAGACGGGCACCGCTCCTGAGGACCGCCAGAAGAACGGATTCCAGGACGAGGATTCCTCCGTGACAGTAAATCTCCAGGGTATCTTCACCTGTGTAGGAACGGGGGGCTTTCATCAGACTGACGAGGACTTCATCGATCACCTGACCCGTTTGAGGGTCTGAAAGGTCCCCATGATAGAGATAGCGGGGTTTAAAAAGGGTAACGGAATGTGAAGATTTGAAAAGAAGGTTCAGAATACTCGCCGCTTCGGACCCGCTGATCCGGACGATTCCTATGCCGCCGGTGCCGGCGGGTGTGGCAATAGCGGCTATTGTGTCTTTCAGCATTACATTATTGGAGGCTTAAAAAAGCCGGCTCCTTTTTACGACCGGGATTCTCTGGTCGCGATTCGTGCCGGTAGAATGACAATCTTGCGGTATTCACCCTCACCCCGGCTTCTGGTGACAATTGCGTCATCATTCTGGAGCGCAAGATGGATAATCCGGCGGTCGTGAGCGTTCATGTGACCAACCGTGACCGGTTTCCTTGTTTTCTTGACCTTTTCGGCAAGCTCCCTGGCCAGAGCGTTCAAGGACTCCGCCCGTCGCTTTCGATAGGATTCCGTGTCAATGATAATTACTTTCCGTTCATCGGGTGTCTTCATGGCGGCCTTGTTTACGATATACTGGATTGCGTCCAGGTTCTGGCCCCGTTTGCCGATGAGCAGGCCTCCGCCATCGCCGTTTATTGTAAGAAGAATTGTATCGGAGGTTTCTTCTATGCTGATAGGGAAATCAAGATGCATGCGAGTCAGAATGCCCTCGAGAATGGTTTTCGCCCGCTGGGCGAGAGGTACAGCCGAAGGTTCTTCCAGTTTATCGGAGATTGCCGGACGTGTCGGGGACGGTTCGGCGACCGGGATTTCTTTTTTGATTGTCAGTGGCTGGGATAGTTCGACCTCTTTTTTCTCTTCTTTGGGAAGGTCAAAGGCACTCTCCAGGTCAATGCCCAGAGATAAAATACTGGCTTTGATCTTTGCTTTTTTTGATCCCAGGCCCAGAAAACCTGTTGAACCTTCCGATATGATTTCGATATTCAGTTTTTCTCTGGGTACGTTGAATTCCTGACAGGCCTTTCCTATCGCTTCATCTATGTTTTTGGCTTCAATTTCTATGGCATCCATTTCCGCACCTAAAATCCTGTTATGCTTGTTTGTTGATATAGTACTGTTGTCCAATGCTGAGAATGTTGTTAAATAACCAGTAGATGACAAGCCCGGATGGGAAATTCAGAAACATGAATGTGAAGATGACCGGCATCCAGAGCATGATTTTGGCCTGGGTGGGGTCGCCTGAGACAGGTGTCATCTTCTGCTGAAGAAACATCGTCGCTCCCATGATGATAGGCGTAATATAATACGGATCTTTCGCGGAAAGATCCTGGATCCATAAGAAAAAGGGTGAGTGGCGCAGTTCGATGGCATAGAGGAGCGCTTTGTAGAGGCCGAAAAATACGGGAATCTGAATAATCATCGGCAGGCACCCGCCCATGGGATTGACTTTATAGGCCTTGTAAAGCGCCATGGTTTCCTGGCTGAGCCTTGCTTTATCGTTTTTGTATTTCTCCCGAAGTTCAAGCATCTTCGGCTGAAGTTTCTGCATTTCCTTCATGGACTTGTAACTCTTGTTGCCCAGAGGCCAGAAAAGAATCTTGATCAGAATCGTCAGGATGATTATGGCGATTCCGTAATTATGGACATAATTATAGAGAAATTTCAGACTCAGCAGGAGCGGCATGGCCAGCCATTTCAGCCATGAGCCGAAATCGATGGCATTCTCAAGACCGACGCCCTGGGCTTTGAGAATATTGTAATCCTTGGGGCCCAGAAAGAGCTTATAAGTGAAAAATCCGGCCTGTCCGGGGGGAATGATGTTCTTGGGTCCTTTCAGACTGGTGGACACCATGTTGCTGCTGTCCTTGGAAAGGGACAGGCTGGTCAGTGAGGGATTTTGAGGAATCATCGCGGCAATGAAATATTTGCTTTCAAACCCTCCCCAGGATACATCGGGTCCCAGGGATTTAGGCGTCTCCATTTTCGTGACTTTTTCCCGTTCAACATCTTTAGCCACATAAGATACCGGGCCGGTATGGCCGTAGCTGTCTTCCTTGGCTGACGGATCCACATACTGGTTCCAGAAGAGCGCGATCTCCTGACTCAGGGGAACTTCAGAGAGGTTATAGGTCCTGATTTCCAGGTCAATGGCATATTTCCCCGGATTAAAGGTGTAAATCTTTTCAATTTTAATTTTGCCGGGCCAGGTCTGAACAAAAGTCAGCCGGCGGGATTCGGAGGTCGACTTCAGATCGATGGCTGGAACATCGGCTTTGAAAAAAGACGCGGGGGAAACGTCGACACTGGAAGCCGGGAAAGAAATGCCTAAAGGATAGGGCATGGCCTCTTTGACATCGACCAGTTCGATCGGTTTGGAATTGACGGCCAGTGTTTCACGATAATTCTTTAAGGCAAACGATTTCAGCGCTCCTCCCTTTGTGGTGAATACAGCTTGATACAGGGGAGTGTCGACGGTGATTTCCTGTTCCTTCTCAGTACCGTCCACCGGCAGGGCAGCTGCTGTCTCCGGATTTGCCGCAGAGCCGGAAGACGGCTCGTCAGCTGGTGTCTGCGGGGAAACGGGTGCAGCAGGATTCACAACGACCGTATTGCTCTTATTTTCATTTACCGGTTTTGGGGGCGGGGTGGTTTTATAGATGAATATCTGGTAGATTAAAAGTACTGCCGCCGAAAGGACGAGGGCCAGTAGCGCCTTTTTGTCCATTAATTACCTCCGTTGAATTCGTAATTGCACTTTGCGGTCATAAGCCCGTCAGCCTGTCGCGTCTACGCAGATCTCTACCGAACCGGATCATAGCCGCCGGGGTGGAAAGGATGGCATTTGAACAGGCGGATCAGTGCGAGCCGGGAACCTTTCGAAAGGCCGTGTTTCCTGACTGCAATTATTGCGTACTCGGAACAGGAAGGATAAAAACGGCAACAGGGGGCAAAAAGGGGGGATATCAATATCTGGTAAAGACGGATAAGGATGATAAGGATCTTCGCAAAAAATTCACTGGTCATTCTTGAGTGATATTCTGTGGTTCTTTTGTAAGCAATACACCCAGCTCTCTGCAGACGTCAGCATATTTCATCGATGATGTATTACCCTTAGCAATGATAACGATATCCTGGGATGCTTTAAACCTGTCTTTGTTCAGTCTGAAGAATTCTCGAATCAGACGTTTGATCCTGTTCCTCTTTACGGCATTGCCGATCTTTTTTGTAACGGTCACTCCGAGTCTTGGAAAATCCAGATCATTTTCGGAAACGACGATTGTGAAGTGTTTTGTAAAACTTCGTTTCCCATGCTGATAGATCTGCAGATAGCTTCTTCTCTTCCTGATCCGTTCACTCTTTTTGAGGGTCAGTTTTTTCATCTGCCGCAGAACGGGCCATGCTCAGGACGCCCGCAGGCTTTTTTATCCTGCAAGGATCAAACCGTGAGACATTTCCTGCCCTTGGCTCTTCTCCGACTCAGGACCAGTCTCCCACCTCTGGTGGACATCCGGGTACGGAACCCATGCGTCCTTTTTCTTTTCAGATTGCTCGTATTTCTTAAAATCTTTTTCATAATTCAGCCCCGTTATTAAATATGTAAGCATTGCCATTAATCATAGTGCCGGAATATTGTCAAGATTAAAATCCCTGAGGGGGGCATGCTGATTTTCTGTTGACAAGCTCAAGCATTGCATTCATTTATGAACCATCGTTCATCATCATTATCAGATCCCCTATCGGGAGGGCAGGCTATGAAAAGGAGGAGACCGCTAAAAAAGATTCTGGGGAGCCTGTTTCTCGGACTGTTGCTGGCCTGGGCGGCATGCCCCACCATGGTTTCCGGAGAAAATCCGTCGACCATCACTTTGAAGGAAAGCATCGAAGAGGCCTTGAAGAAAAGTGCAACCCTACATTCCACAAAAGAAGGAGTTCTGATCGCAGAAGCGCAGCGCAGAGAGGCTTTTTCCGCTTTTCTTCCTTCATTCAGCACATCTTACAGCTACAAACACTTGAATGAAGCCCCGGAATTTACTTTGCCGATTGTTGTTGAACTGGGTCTGACGCCCTTGGCGACACAAGCGGGTACAAAGGACAACTATAACTGGACTGTTGAAGTCCGGCAGCCTCTCTTTGCCGGAGGGGGCATCCTGTCTAATTATCAGGCCAATAGAATCGGTCTGGATGCGGCACGCCAGGAAGAGCAGACCGTCGTTCAGGAACTGGTCCTGGAAGTTCAGACGGCATATCTGAATATCATCAAGGCGGAAAAACTTCGAGAAGTGGCCCTGCAGTCATTGGAGCGCCTGACCGCCCATCGGGACATGACCCGTCACTTTTACGAAGTGGGAATGGTTCCACGGAACGACCTCCTTTTTGCTGAGGTTGAGCTGGCTAATGGCCGGCAGGAACTGCTCCGGGCGGAAAACGGGATTGCCATGGCGAAAGCGAAGTTCAACACGCTTCTCAGAAGATCGATGGATAAACCAGTGGTCGTGGAGGATATCCTGGCCTACAAGCCCTACGATAAGGACTTTAATGACTGTCTGAAAACGGCGCTGGAGAGGAGAACGGAGATCAAGACATATTCTCTGAAGTTGGAACAGGCCGGCAAGGCTGTTCAGGTGGCCCGAAGCGAGTATTATCCTTCCGTCAATTTCGTGGGCAATTATTCCCGATATGGCGACAAACCCCGGTTGGGTGGTACTTCTTATCAGGACTCGGAAAGCTGGTATGTGATGACTGTGGCAACCTGGAATTTCTGGGAATGGGGAAGGACGAAAAACAGAGTGGAAGCCAGTCTCAGCAGGGAACGCCAGGTGAATGACGCTCTGGAGAATATTCGGGATCAGATCGCCCTGGAATTGAAAAATGCCTGGTTGCTTCTGAAGGAAGCGGAGGAACAGATTTCGGTTACCCGGCAGGCTGTGGTTCAGGCTGAAGAAAATTATCGGATCAGTTCGGAGAGATACCGGGAACAGGTTGCCACCGCCACGGATGTGATTGATGCCCAGACGCTGCTCACAAGAGCCAACTCTGATGCTACCCTGGCCTTGAGCAATTATCAGACTCAACTGGCCCGTTTGAAACGGGCCATGGGGTTGAACTACGATGAGGAGTAAGGAAAAATAATGCAATGGCATCATAAGGATGTAGACCGTATCTTTTCGGAGCTAAAGACTTCACCCCGAGGGCTCTCTTCTGATGAAGCCGCTGCACGTTTGAAACAGTTCGGTCCGAACATATTAATCGAGAAGAAAAAGAAATCCCCATTCATCATGTTTCTATATCAGTTCAGGGACTTCATGATCCTGGTCCTTATCGTCGCAGCCGTAATTTCCGGATTCATAGGGGAACTTTCCGATACCATCGCCATCGTGGTCATTGTTGTGATCAATGCCGTGATCGGCTTCGTTCAGGAATATCGGGCGGAAAAGGCCATGGAGGCTCTGAAGAAAATGGCTGCGCCCACTGCCACCGTTCTCCGGGACGGACAGCCGGGTACGGAGCCCGCGTCGGAACTGGTTCCCGGCGATCTGGTCGTTCTGGAGGCAGGGAGAATCGTGCCGGCTGACATGAGGCTCGTTGAAACGGCTCATATGAAAGTTGAAGAAGCCGCTCTTACCGGGGAATCGGTTCCCGTAGAAAAGCATACAGAAGTCCTGCCCGATGAAGACGTTCCCTTGGGAGACAGGGGAAATATGGCCTATAAGGGAACCTTTGTAACAAGTGGCCGCGGTATGGGGGTCGTCGCGGAAACGGCGATGAAAACGGAGTTCGGCAAGATCGCCGCCATGTTGCAGGAGGAGGAAGAGGTTAAAACCCCCCTTCAGAAAAGAATGACGATCTTCGGCCGGAAGCTCGCCCTGGCTGTACTCGTCATCTGCGCTGTTGTTCTGGGGATCGGCCTCCTCCGAGGCGAGCCTCCCATGCTGATGCTGCTGACAGCCATTTCTCTGGCTGTTGCCGCCATTCCCGAAGCGCTGCCCGCCGTCATCACGATATCCCTGGCCATCGGGGCGAAGAAACTTATTAGACAGAACGCCCTTATCAGAAAGCTTCCTGCCGTGGAAACCCTCGGTTCGGTGACCTATATCTGTTCCGACAAGACGGGCACCCTGACTTTGAACCGGATGACTGTGGAGGAATTGTATATCAACGGCAGGATAGTTCATGCGGGAGACTTCGCTCCCGGTGAAGGGGAGGAAGACGCGGGCCGTTTGCTTATGATGGCCCTGGCCTTGAGCAACGATGCTCAGGCGGGAAACGGCGGCGAAATTCTGGGCGATCCGACGGAAACGGCCTTGTTCGACATTGCCGGGCGATATGGGTTTAATAAAGCGGAACTGGAGAAAAGGCACAGGCGGGTGGCGGAAATTCCCTTCGACTCCGACAGAAAATGTATGACGACCTTTCATGAGTGGAATTCCGGTTTTGTTTCATTCACTAAAGGAGCAATGGATATTCTGCTGGAAAAATCGGCGGACATGATGCTTCCTGAAGGACGAAGCGCCGTGGATTGTTGCGAAATTCAGCGCGTCAATGAGACGATGGCAGTCGACGGGCTGAGGGTCCTCTATATTGCCATGAGAAGATGGGACCATCTTCCCGAAGACATGTCGCACGGTAATATCGAGAAGGAACTAACCCTGATCGGTCTGGTCGGCATGATCGATCCTCCCCGGAAGGAAGCCGGAGAGGCAGTGGCGATGTGCCGGACCGCCGGTATCAGGACGGTAATGATCACCGGTGATCATCCTGTTACGGCCCGGGCAATTGCCGAAAAGCTTGGAATTCTTGATGGAGATGGGATGGCCGTCGTTACGGGCCGGGAACTGGATCAACTCTCCATTGAGGAATTCGAGGAGAGGGTCGAGGATATCCGGGTCTATGCCCGGGTGGCCCCGGAACAGAAACTGAAGATTGTCAAGGCGCTGCAGGAGAAGGGACAGTACATCGCCGTGACGGGTGATGGGGTTAACGATGCCCCGGCGCTGAAACGGGCGGACATCGGCATTGCCATGGGAATTACTGGAACGGATGTTTCGAAGGAAGCAGCACACATGATCCTCCTGGATGACAATTTCGCTTCCATCGTCAAAGCTGTGAAAGAAGGCCGAATGATTTACGACAACATCCGGAAATTCATCAGATATCTCCTGACGACCAACTCCGGCGAGATCTTGACCCTGTTTCTTGCACCCGTTCTGGGTCTGCCAATCCCGCTCTTGCCCATTCAGATCCTCTGGATCAATCTTATAACCGACGGCCTTCCCGCTCTGGCCCTTTCTGCAGAACCGGCAGAGGGAGACATCATGACGAGGCCACCCCGGCATCCTCAGGAGAGCATCTTTTCCGGCGGAATCGGTGCACACGCCATCTGGGTCGGCCTCCTGATGGCCGGCATCGTCATTTTCGTTCAGTTCTGGTCGATCCGGTCCGAAATCTCAAACTGGCAGACCATTGTGTTCACAATACTCTGCCTGACCCAACTGGGTCATGTTCTCGCCATTCGATCGGAAAGACAGTCTCTGTTCAGAATCGGTTTATTCTCCAATCGATACCTGCTCGGCGCCGTGCTTTTTACCTTTCTCTTTCAGATGGCAACAGTTTATGTTCCCATTCTTAACCCGATCTTCAAGACGGAGCCCTTGACCCTTGTGGAATTGCTTTTTACTCTTGCATTGTCGTCCATCGTCTTCTTTGCCGTAGAGCTGGAAAAATTTTTCAAACGGCGAAAGACGGCAGTTTCGCAGGCATATTGAGGAGACGAAGAGCGTTTCCGCCCAGGATCAGATTTTTCTGATCCGGTTTCAGGGGGAGGCTGCGAATGGCCTTCAGGTTTTCCGCCAGATCGGCCACGCCCGGCCAGTCCGATCCATAAATGACCTTATGGGCGATTCGTTCCAGCTCCGGAAAGTATTTCAAGAGATTGTGTGGCGGAAGACCGGCGATTTCCATGTACACGTTCTCATGCATTTTTGCGAGAAAATACGCCCGGTCGTACCAGAATCCCCGTCCGCTATGGACCAGCAGCAGTTTCAGACGGGGGAAATCCACGGCGACGTCGTCGAGGTAGAGGGGGTCGCCGTATTTGAGCCGGGCTCCTTGAAAAACGGAACTTCCTGTATGGAGCATGACGGGAATGTCCCTGGCCTGAGCAACGGAATACAGGGGATAAAGCTTCCGGTCGTTGGGGTAGAAATGCTGATAGGTGGGATAGAGCTTCAGTCCCCGGAAGCCGAAGCGGATGATAAGGTCTTCCAGCCTTTCCGCCGGGGCGAACTCCATTGCCGGATTGACGCTGGCAAAGGGGATCAGTTCCGGCCTTCCCTGACAGAATTCCGCAACGTATTCATTGGGACAGATTCCTGTGGTGATGGGGCAAAGTTCCGCCATGACCACGGCATAGTCAATGCCGCACTCTTTGAGCAGTTGGACAAAGGCGTCAGGATCACTGTATTTCCTGCTGAACTGTTCATAATCACATTTTTGACTGACAATCTTCTGGATCCAGCCCAGGGCCGAGGGCTGGAAGGTTTCATAGTTGATGAGATGCATGTGAAAATCGACTACGATCGATTCTTCCGGCATGTTGCGGTCCTCCTTTCTGGATTATCACCCGGCTTGCAGCTTTTTGACGATATATCCCCTTTTTTTCAGGGCTTGGATTATACCGTCTGGCCCCACCAGATGGCCTGCGCCGACAAGGATGAATTCCACTCGGGGAGTCTTCGAATAGGCATCGATTATGGGCAGCCAGTTTCTGTTGCGGTCCGTCACCAGTTTTTTATAGAGCCCCGGTGTTTTTTTGAGGTCGGCAATCATCAGGTCATTCATCTTGCTGGTATCGCCTCTTTTCCATGCATCGACCAGGCTTGTATACATCGGCTTGATGGACTTCAATTCTTTCAATGTATGCGCAACAAACACATCTTCATATCCTTCCGACATTCCTGCAATGAAGTCGATCTGCTCCTCCACCGTTTCAAATCCTTCGATGCTTTTTCCGTCCCGTTTTGCCGATGAATAAAAGAACAGATCAACACCATCCTGAGTTGCATCGAGCTTCGTCAGTTCAATAACCTCCAGCATGACGGCGATAATCGACGGTTTGAAACTTTTGAGAAGTTCCAGGGGGATGCCGTTGGCGGCACAGTATTCAATCAGCAACTGATAGGTTTGGGGGGAAAGGTGCTGATCAATTGTGGAGCCATCTGCATACATCGCCTTGGACACCAACTTCTGTTGCGTCGACACGTCATTGAGCTCGCCGGGGTCCACTTCAAAAACAAGGAGTTCGGATGCTTTGTAAGCCTTGTCAAATTCCGGCGGCAGGGGAAAATCAGACTGACGCAACAGGTGACAGGTTCCGCCCAAGTAAAACAGGGAATTACTCTTTTCGACCTTCCATACGGACGATTCGGCCAACGCCTGCGTACAAAACAGCAGAATCAGAGTGATGTTCAACAAGATTTTCTTCATATCCTGTCTCCCTTCGAAACAAATCAGCCGCCTCACTTTTTTTAAATGTTGCTGCAACCCGGGAAACAATAACCTGAAAAGAATCAAGATGCAATACTGGATACTGTTACCTTCCGAATCACTTTTTTTCGATACTCGCCGACCGGAAAGAGTACAGAAAAAAGTTATATCCGGAAAGAAAACGAAAAAGTGAGGTACTTTCTGTTCTTCCAGAATCAGAATTGCCTGTCCAACCTATACCGACCGTCTCTGCACATGCCGCTACGCCTTAGGCCTGCGCAGTTAGCAACGTGGCAGGTGAAATGATTTAAATGATTTATAGGGAAGACATCAGGAGAATCCGGGTTTAAAAATAAGAAAGGGAAATTTCAGATTTAACTGCGCTCCTTTTATACAATGAGCGCTTCGATGAAGAAAGCGGCAAGCGGATTGCTTTTTACAGGTTGGCGGAAAACCAAGGGTCTGCGGGAGGGGGGTGACTTCATCGCAACCGATCCTCAGACCGCTTCTGCCATCATCATCCCAGGCAGGAAAATTCCCTTATTCGGCAGCCGGGGATAATATCAGATAAGGACACCAGACCTGTTGAGGAGTCCTGTGCAGATAGGTGTAAAAAAGTCTTTTAACGGAAAATTTTAGCCTTCCCTTTTAAAACGTCTTCTTTCTATAAACAAACGTTTCTGAGGGGTTTCCTGTGCATTGACCGGTATCGGATTATCCGTTGGTTCAATGTATGCACCGATGACTTTTTCTCCCAGAACACAGCCGGAGTCGCCGCCGCTGGTCCTGATTTTTAACGTGCCGACATCGGTCTGAATACGATCCGTCATTTCATGAATTTTTTCGTTGCCGAAGTTTAATAAAGCCAAGAGAGCATCCTTGCGGGGATCATCACTCAACATTTCCTTGATGGCCTTTTCAAGAGGATTCATAGCAAATTTAATGTATGACTCTGTATCCCAAGTCCAATCCTGAACTTCATCGAGGTGCTTTGCCAACTCTGCAAGTTTCACAATACTTTACTCCCTTCCCTGTTTTATTTTCAGTGAGTAAAAAATCATCAAGTCACATGCAAGCAAAAAAAGAGCCACTGTAAATGCGCCGCCCTGGAAGGCGCGTTCCTCGCTTTGAGCTGAAGGCTTTGGAATCTCTGATTATTTGCCTGCTCTAATCTCAAGTGTTCTATATCATTGACATATTTCAGTAAAGCAGTGTAGTGGGGAATGGAAAAAGTTGAAAGACAGGCCGTTTTCCTGGAAGCTTGCGCTTAATCAATTGCAGTATTGAAACATCACTCGAGGAAACCGCTGTGGCATTTTTCCCACACATGGATCCACAGAGTTTCACCGAATATTGGTTGAACGTAATGTCGATAAAAAACATGTTTAAATTTTCAAAAGGATCTGTAATTTTGCAAGCAACGATCTAAAGAAATCCATGGCTGTTGGATCCGACAATTCCTGACTCCACACATGTCTGCCAAATCCCATCTGGGCCAGGACATAGTTTCCGATGGCAAACTGGCCAATGCTGACATATCCGGTTGTAATCTGCCCCAGACCAAAAAGTACGCCAAGGGCTATCTGTCCCAGAGACAGAACGCCGCAGGCTGCCTGTCCCAGACCGAACAGCAGGCCAACGGCCAGTTGTCCGACGGCGATAACACCGAAAGAGGCATGTCCTACTGCCAGAACGCCTGCAGCCAGGCGGCCGATGGCGATTACGCCACAGGCAAAGACGCGCTTACCCGTTTCAGGGCAGATGCCTCTTGTGTAGTGGATCAGGGGCAGACCGAACCAGATCCTGTCAGACTTATATTCCTCGAAGCAGCCTCCGTTGGGATACATGAATCGACGCCAGGTTCCCTTGCCGGTTTTCTCAATCCGATATTCTACGTTCTGCATCAATAAATTTTTCATCAAAAGGTCCATTCCGCTGTTGTCCAGCTCGATCAATATTGATATCTTACACTAACGACGAAGAAACACTATTTCGAATTTTGTGATGACGGCTATGACAGTGAAGATCATACCAGAGTGATGCGCTTGTAAGAAGAGTAAAATCTCGTATAGAAAACTCACATAAACGACATGAAAAACAAAAATACCCGACCAGCGCGGACTGGAAAAGCAGTTTTGCTGTATGAAGGAAAAACAAAAAATGTCTATATTCTTGAAAACGGCAATTATTTGCTGAAGTTCAAGGATGACGTTACAGGGCAAAACGGAGTTTTCGATCCGGGCGCGAATGTTGTAGGGCTGAGCATCGAGGGGATCGGTAATCTGAATCTCAGGATGTCGATTTTTTTCTTTGAAAAGCTGAGGGTAGCAGGTATTCAAACTCATTTTGTGAGTGCAAATCTTGAAAATTCAACAATGGAAGTGCTTCCCGCAAAGGTTTTCGGGAAAGGTATCGAAGTCATCTGCCGCCGAAGGGCCGTTGGCAGTTTCTTACGCCGTTACGGGGACTTCATCGAAGAGGGAGCTCCCCTTCCTTCTTACGTCGAGATGACCTTAAAGGACGACGATAGAAGCGATCCGCTTGTTACTAGGGATGGACTTATAGATCTTGGTATTATGAGCGGTAAGCAGTATGATGATATCAAGAAAAAGATACAGGAAATTGCAAAAATTGTTGCCGACTGCCTTCTTGAAAAGGGCATGGAGCTTTACGATATAAAATTGGAATTCGGTTGCAACGGGGATGAGATTATTCTCATTGATGAAATTTCTTCAGGAAATATGCGAGTTTACAGGGATGGAAAATACATAGAGCCTATATCACTATCGGAACTGTTTCTTAAATAAAATCGTTGCCGTGCTTTTCAGCGAACCGTTGCCGTTTTTCCCCTCCGTGTTAAAAAAGCTGCCGTTTTTTCACCTATATATCCGCAGGGAAGATATAGCAGTCATAAACATCTGCACATCGGCTGTCCCTGAAATCTTCAGGAAAGGCTATCAATTCTATCTGGTTGCTTTCCGGATCAAAGTTTCTCAGTTGTGGACGGTTATGTTATGAAACATAACCTTTCCATTTAATTCTTATCATAAACTTCCCCTTTGTCGCCGTTAGAAGTCGGCAGATGCGGTTCGTGATTTTCAGGGCTTTGGGTCGATGCTTACTGAATGCCGGCCGGGAAGAGACTCGGGGATGTGGTAGATGTAAATCGGATCATTGTGAAGTTTCGATTCAACGCGGAGGACAGACTGTGGTTTCCAGCCCGGGATAGGAAAGTTGAAGGAAATCACTCTTGCGCCCGGGACCAGTTCCCAAGCCAGTTTCATCCCGAGGCGCCACATGACATCTGGAAAAAGGTAGCAGGCAACAACATCGGCCCTTCTGAGATCGACTCGCCAGAAATTTCGATAAAAAACTTTAATGTTTTTGTCCCCGATTGTAAAGATTAATGCCTTGAGAAAGGCTATCGGGTTGACCTCGAACCCATGGCAGATCACACCGTAATGTTTCCTGGCCTCACGCAGAACCCTCCCGTCTCCGCAACCAATGTCGACAAAAAGTTTACCAGGCTTCATGACCACGGCATCGAGTGCCTTGTGGATTTTTACCCTGGCCGTGGATGTATACATGGCCCCCTGTGTGACCGGATAGGCCACGATGATGGCAAATGCGTGCAGAAGCTTCAGAACGGCTGCTGTGCCGACAATCGTAAAGATGATGATCAGCCACGTTTGCATCCCATTTCTCCAGAGTTTTTCCTGCCGCATGAGGGGAAGCTGTCAGAATCAGGCCTCCCTCGGAAAACTCATCACCCTTTGTCAACCCAGTGTGTCTGATAAGTTGATTCCGATCGGCTGTTTCTTCTTGATGATTGAAAATATAAAGACAGTGGTATTTCCGGTCAATTGACAATCTGTCACAGAAAATTAAATGCCGCATTGAAAGAGAGTGCTTATAATTTACAGCCTCTGTTTATCCTTCGCTGTTTGTCCCTGTATGATGCAGGTCTTCTTACTCACCGGGAAAGCTCCTTATCCTGACCTCAAGAAAGACCTGATCCTGACGATGAGATCTTTTGCTTTCTGTATCAGGATGCTCCTTATAAAGACCGTCACATAGAGGTCTCCTGCATCTCCGCCGGCGCGGCAGTGTTCTCCCATCCCTTTAAGGCGAATTTTCTGTCCTGATCTCATGTTCGGAGGAATAGATACGAACAGCTCTTTGCCTGTCTTGCTGCACGAATATTGTATTTTTCCGCCAAACCTGGCCAGATTGGGAGAAAGCACGATGGAATCATATAAATCCCTGCCCCTTTCAGGCAGTTCTATACCCCATTTCTTTTTCAGGCCGTATCGAATCAGCCTTTCCAGATACCCGCCAGAAATTCCCCCTCTTCCAGCAACTTGTCCATTTCCAATGCCACCCACAAAAATCCGGCCGCATATTCCCGGCCTCCTGAATTCAAAAGTCCGATATCCTTCGCCGTATGATTCCCGAAAAACATCGTCAAAGCCCCGAAATCCAAATGCACGACTCAACTCCTCAAAGATCTGCTGGATGTCCGATCCCTTGAAGATGTCCTGATCGGAGTGTGTCTGCCTGAACCGGCCGTAAGCTGATGATCCATAGGTCTGCCGCAATGCATCATATTCACTTCTTTTCTGAGGATCTGACAGTACGGCGTAGGCTTCGTTTATCTCTTTCATCCGGTCCGCCGCCTCCGGATTGTCTTTGTTTCTGTCGGGGTGGTGCAAAAGGGCCAGCCGACGGTATGCGTCCCGGACCTGCTTCTGGCTGGTATTCTTTTCTAAGCCCAAGATGTCGTAATAATCTTTTGGTCCCATGGTATTCTGTTTCTTGGAGGATTTTTGTTTACATTCCATATTCTAATCAGACATCCCTCGAAATTTCTCAGTCTGTGGAAGTCGAGGTCGGCTGCGATACTGATCTGTGAGAGTATCAGGCACCGCACCTTAACTTTTATTGAAAGTCCTGCATATCCGCCCGACTCCACAATATCAGTAAGAAGCTGATAATAATATTTCAGCTATTTTTGTGCCGTTTCACTGATACACACTAATAATTGGAATTCTCAAAATACGATTCCTTATCCCCAAACGGCAGGTCAACAGTGCCTGAGCTTTTATTGCCTAAGCCCTTGTTTATGCTGACAGGCCGCATGAGGGACTTGAACCCACGGCCAACGGCTTAAAATTCATTTGGCGTACTCTGTAATATTATATATTTACAAAACAATTGGTGCATAGTAAGCACATTTTACTTATCAAACAGCTTCCTTGCTTCCGCAAAGTCAGAAGTCCGCCAGCAGGCCCTTCGGATAAACATTAAATATTTAAACCAAAAAATCAATTATCTTTGAATGATCATAACCCTCCTGTCGATCAAAAGAAAATTTGTAGTGGTAAGACCAGATTTTTTTTGTTTAATATCAGTATTGGTTGGTATAATTTCCGTAGTAAATCCGTGTTGCAATAATTATTGATTATGTAATTTTGTAAGAACTTAGGCGAGGAAAATATCTATTACCTTGATGTGACCGCTTTCCTGGAATTGCCGAATTCTGATTATCTTTTCTGTAGTGACTATCTGCTGACAGCCCTGCTGTGATAACATTCCTGTAATTACTTTTTCCTGATTACCTTGTTGTGACTGCCTTCTTGCTGAGAATATCAAAAAAGGAGGAGAACATGGCTGATCGGTCAAAATTGATCGTAAACGGAATGAAAAAAGCGAAAGGAAGATATGGGAGAGTTAAATTTGAACAAATAAACTCTAACCAATACGATGGCTTATTTGAATGCTTGTGCAGAAGGTATGCAAAAGGAAAGAATCTTTTCACAGAAGCAGAGACTTCTATATATGCCGAGATAACCAGGGAATTCAACGAGTGATTTACAGTGTGATGCAGTTTTCAGAAAGTTAAGCGATCTGCTTGTGATCAGGCTTTGCCTTTTTATATCTTCAATCGAAATCCGTATGAGCCATTTATTCAAATTTCCAGAAGATTGACTTTGGGGGGGAGCCGATTTGCAGGACGCATTTCTTCCTCCCTCTGGTTTCGATGTGAAATGAACAGCCCCTTTTGAACACTCTCATGTGTTTGTTCATAAACGAAATCTGCCCATAATTGCGATAGACTTCCTGCGGTAATTAAACTGAATGGCTTGACTTGCTCTAAATGAATCGATCAGCGTGTGATCGAGAATTCATTTATGTCGACCATCTCTTATTTTCCCTCAATGAGGTATGAGAGAAGAAGGAATATTGTCTGTAAAACTGTTCCGAAAAATTATGTAAAAGTTATGCGGCATTTCTCGTCTTGGAAGAGAATTGAAAAGGTTCACAAAATGAGGGGCTCCGCTTGACTTAGCGGAGCCCCTTATTTATCGGGTGGGCCGTATGGGACTTGACTCCACGGCTATAGGGTTCAGAAATGTTAAGCTCTATAAATAACAGCAGCTACTTACAAAGCCATGTCTTGGTGGCGTAAGTTATTTAATTATTTTTTATTACATCGCATCCATGATTCACTTGTCCACGTTTTTCAATCAAAAAGATGCTGAAAATTACTTATGACAATAGAAAGTTAATGAGCATGGGCGGCTTCGGCATCCTCGAACGTTTTGTGTAATGTTCCGGCAGGATGTTCTGGTGGTGCGTAAATCACGTAAACCTTCAGAGGTTTGTTCCCTTCATTGATGATGTTATGCCAAAAACCGGACGGGATGAAAATTGCCCAATCGTCTGAGACTTTCTTGTTAAAAGTCATCAATTCCTTTGATTGTCCCATCACTATACGGGCCTCACCCTGTTCCACACGGATAAACTGATCGCCTTCATCGTGCTTTTCAAGACCTATCTCTCCCCCCGGTTTAATTGTCATAACGGTCATCTGAAGATGATTCCCTGTCCAGTGCGTTGCCCGGAAATTATCATTTTTTGTTGTCAGATCCTCAATGTCAACTACCCAGGGCTGTCTGCCATAATCCTTGATTTTTTTTGTCCCGTCGTTTTCTCCCGCTGCTAAAACGCCCACGGAAAACATCATGCACATAAAAACTAAAACGGCTTTTATCAACATAATCTGCCTCCTCAAATGAATCTTCCATTAATGTAACTGACCAGAAAACCCCTCTTTTTTAATGTATAAGGAAAGACAATATTGTTGTCAAATAAAACTAACAATGGTTGCTCATACGCATTGTTTATAGAGATAAATCTTACATTTTATGTGAAGAAAAATGTTAATAAACAGAATTGTCTGGACTATTTCCGAATAATTCATATTATTTTTTCAAATAGTGATTTTGCAGCTATACCAGAGTATCAATCCGATTAGCTGATTTCCTGATTTAGGGTTATAAGGATATAGGGTTAATGAAAAACAAGAATAAGACTAAAGTTCAACTCGCCAATGAGTTTGAAGAGATGAGAATGAGGATGATGAAATTGGAATCCGGTGAAGGACATCACATGCAGGCAGAATTTTGTAAAGAAACCCTGCGGCAGAGCATTTTGTCCCTTGAAGTCGACACGGGGGCTCCAGGGATTGCCGACATTCTCGATGCCCCGATGATTGAGTCGCTTATGAATAGTTTTCATGAGTTTACCCACATCCCCCTTGCAATTGTTGATCTCAGGGGAAAGGTGCTGGCTGGTCCGGGATGGGGGGATATATGTAAAAGATTCCATCGAGTTCACCCTGATACCTGCAGAAACTGCATCGAAAGCGACATCCTGCTATCCGCCGGCATTCCGGCCGGCGAGTATAAACTTTACAAATGCAAAAACAACATGTGGGACATAGCGACTCCGATTATCGTAGATGGTAAGCATTTGGGAAACGTAATTTCCGGTCAATTCTTTTTTGATGACGAGTCTGTTGATTATGAACTGTTTCGATTGCAGGCCAAAAAATACGGATTTCCCGAGGAAGAGTATATTGCCGCACTGGAAGCTGTTCCGCGGTTCAGCAGAAAATCAATGGATGCAGGGATGACTTTTCTCATGAAGCTTGCCAGGATGATTTCCCAGATGAGTTACAGCAATATCAAGCTGGCTCAGTCGCTGGAAGAACGGGAAACCTTGATGAAATCGGTGCTGGCGGCAGAGGATAAGTACCGGGGCATTTTCGAAAATGCTTTGGAGGGAATTTATCGTATAACCACTTCGGGGCGCTTTCTTGATGCCAATCCGGCGTTGGCCCATATTTTCGGCTATGACACGCCAGAGGCGTTGATCAATGCGGTAACCCCCGTAGGGGAACTGCTTCATGTCGATCCCCAAAGCCGCGAGCAGTTCATAGCTATTATGGATCAGCAGGACTATGCCACTTATGAAGGGAAGATGCTCAAGAAGGACGGCAGCCCATTCTGGATACATTTAAGAGGGCGAGCTGTTCGCGACGCTGAAGGTAAAACGATCCATTACGAAGGGTTTGCCGAGGATATTACCGAAAAGAAAAAGATTGACGAAGAATTGAAACATTATCGCGACGATCTGGAGGCAATGGTCGCGGAGCGGACGTTTCAGCTTCAAGAAAAAAACAGACAATTGATTTCCGAAATTGCTGAACGGAAACGAGTTGAGGAAGCACTTTCAAAAAGCGAAGCTTTATATAGAAACCTGTTCGAAAACATTCCGATTGGAATGTTTCAGACCAACTTTGAAGAGGGCGGTTTCATATCTGTCAACCCCGCCTATGCAAAGATTTTGGGTTATGAATCGACGGAAGATCTTAAATCATCCGTGGCAAATGTCGCAAAAATCCATGTCGACCCCAAAGACCGCGACACAATCCTTGCTGCCCTCAGAGATCGGGATTGGTATCATGCCGAGTACCCGCGTCTACGCAAGGACGGCAGCGTTATGATAGGAAAGGTGGCAATTCGAAGTGTACTCAAGGCCGATGGCAGTGTTGACTATATAGAAGGGATTGTGGAGGATGTCACGGAAAGGAGATTGGCGGAAGAGAAGTTGAAAAAGTATGCAGAGGAAGTAACTGACCTGTACGAGAATGCACCCTGTGGTTACCATTCACTGGCGAAGGACGGGACGATTATCCGCATTAATAACACGGAACTGACTTGGCTGGGCTATTCTCGTGAAGAAGTGGTCGGTAAGATGAAGTTTACTGATTTGATCCCGCCGGATGAATCAGCGTCGTTCTGGCAAACCTTTCCCCTTCTGCAGAAGCAGGGACGTGTGAGTAATATAGAAGGCAAGCTGACTCGAAGGGATGGAAGTATATTGCCTGTGCTTATTAACGCAACTACAATTTTCGACGAGAACGGAAATTTTCTGATGAGCCGATCATCTGTTTTTGACAATACGGAACGGAAAAAGATCGAAGATGCCCTTGTTGAAAACGAAGTTTTGTATAGAAACTTGTTTGAGAATGCGTCAATCGGTATGTTTCAGTCTACTCTCGAGGGGCAATTTATCCGCATTAATAAGGCTTATGCGACAATGCTCGGATATGACTCTCCCGAAGAAGTCATTTCAACCATTACAGATACCTCGACCCAGATTCACACTGATCCGGAAAACCGCACCAAACTTCTTGCAGCCCTGAAACAGGAGGGCTGGTGTTATGCCGAACAGCCATATCTTCGCAAGGATGGCACTATTATGATCGCAGAACTCGCTGTCCGGAAAGTCACCGGGCAGGATGGAGCCATATCCTATCTGGAAGGTATTGTAGAAGACATCACGAAATGGAAAAAGGCGGAGGAGGCTTTAATGAAAAGCGAAAGAGAATTGCGAATAAAGGCTCATAATCTGCTGGAAGTCAATACAACCATGAAGGTCCTTCTGGATACCATGGAAAGGGACCAGGAAGAATTAAAAGAAAGAATTTTAACCAACATCAAAGAGCAGGTTCTGCCCTGGCTGGAGAAACTGAAAAAGAGACCGTTGCAGGATGTCGAAAAGGACTATATCCAAATGGCGGAATCACAACTTGCTGAAATTGCCTCCCCATTTATACATAAATTAACCTCCAGCTTTCTGAATCTTACAAAAAAAGAGATCCAGGTTGCATCCCTGGTGAGGGAAGGCAAGACATCAAAGGAAATAGCAGAACTCTTAAATTCTAAAAAGCGAGTCATCGACTTTCACAGAGAAAACATCAGAAAAAAGTTGGGCTTAAACAATAAAAAAGGAAGCCTTGCAATTTTGCTCCGTTCCTTTTCATAAAAGATGGCAGGAACACGATTCCAATCTGAAACGGTGAATTCCTATCGAGAATGTCGGATACTCGATTTCAGTAAAAAAGAATTTTTAAAAAAGTTTCAGTTAAACGGCTATAAGGATGCGCGTTATCGTTTCGGAATAAAAAATTGCAGAATTATCGTCCGTGAAGTGAAAATAATTGTGGCGCTCAGACGTTTTGGCAATGGGTGCATATGTTTGCAGTCAGTCTTAAAAATTGGCACGCAGTGATCTCGTTTTGCTGCATTTTGACGAGGTTCATAAAATAAGGGGTTCCGCTTAACATCACGGAACCCCTTATTTATTTGGTGGGTCGTATGGGACTTGAACCTGCGGCCAACGGATTAAAATCGGTTGGCGCAATGAATAATATCAAATACTTGTAAAGCTGTGTCCGGGAAGTGTACGGATTCTGTTCATTTTTTGCTCTAGTACATCTTGTGTTCTTAGGGGTCAATGAAATGTTATGAATCATCCCCACCAGTAAGCTGGGGTATAATGGGAGGAGGGAATCTGTGTTGCATCTAATGCCCATGAGCATGTTTTGTAGAGTAGATCCTCCTCCCACCTGCTTTGTTCTGTAACTCGAACAGTATCAGAGACCTTCCCCAATGGGAATGAGTTTGTACTTACAAGATGGATTCGAACGAAGCGCTTTTACTGAAGGTCATATTCATTGTTTAAGAAATGTGCTTTATTATGTCTTTATCGGCTGTTCTTGGGATAGATCTGGCGAAGCAGAAATTTGATGCTGCCCTTCTTGTCGATGGGAAGACCAAGCATAAGACCTGCAAAAATTCAGGGGAAGGATTTGAGGCATTGACCCTTTGGCTTACGAAGCAGGAGGTTGAGAAGGTCCATGTCTGTCTGGAAGCGACTGGCAGCTGTGGAGATGATTTGGCCATCTATCTTCATGAGGCCGGTCATATCGTCAGTATTGTAAATCCGGCCAGAATCAAGGGGTTTGCCCAGAGTGAACTGATTCGTACAAAAACGGATAAGATGGATGCCGCTCTGATTGCCCGGTTCTGCCTGGCTATGAAGCCCAAGGAATGGATTCCTCCTTTACCGGAGATTAGAACCTTGAAAGCGCTGGTCAGAAGGGTTGATAGTCTGGTCGACATGCGCAGCCAGGAGTAAAACCGGATCAGCACATCGCATGAGTCTGTTTCTTCTTTAATCAAAGATCATATCGCTTATCTGGATCAGGAAATTGAAAAAACTCGGAAACAAATTGCAGGGCTCAGTCAAGATGGTGGAACCGGGCGGTGACGCCACATGATTTTGCCATGTCGTGAAACCACTTATAAACGGTGTCCGGGTGCCATTGCGGGAAAATACGGCCAATATCCTTTTTGACAGGTTCCAGTGCATCAATGACAGGTTGCAGCAGGGGCACCCGGCGATTGCGCTTGCCTTTTGTTTTGGTCAAAGGGGCGCTTTTATTGTCAAGGGCGCAATCCTGCCAGTTTAGTTCGTGGGCCTCGCGTCTCCTGGCTCCGGTCCAGAGCAGCAGAGTCAGATATCTCCCGAAATCCGGATCATCTGCATAAGCGGCTGCAAGAATTGTCTTCAGGTCTTTCGGAGATATGATTCTCTCCGCAATGCTTTGCCTGTCTTCAGGGACCATCTTGATCTTCGGTTTTTTGTCGATGAGGCCGTCATCCAGGGCATAGGTGAGGGCAGACTTGATATGGCGAAGATATCCGTTGACGGTTTGCGGCTTCCGCTCCACGGGTAAACAAATCCGGAGCGGCACGGGTCTATTTCGAGATGCTTGATTACGTGTACTCTCTGGATGACAGCATCACTATCAAAGGGCATATCGATACGGCGAGAAAGTTTGTTAAAAAATGGTTAAAGTACGGGGTGGTGCTGGTTGCGCCGGGGTATTTTCACAAACATATCGTCAATGCGACATATGAAGAAATGGCAGAAATGACAATAGATTAATGATTCCATCTGTGTATCGATACTATCGCTTGTCCCCGGATGTGGTAACGGTCGAAAACAATATCCACATAGGGAAGAGGTCCCGCACAGCCGAGAAGTAGGCGATGCTCATGTTGCACAAAAAAGAACTGTTAAGGGTCAATCACCATGTCAGGTTCAGTTCCGGTATATTTTCCGCATTAAGCAGTTGACAACACTTCTAAACCATTTTCCATGCTCTTGTCACTTGAGATCAAAAGATAAAAACAAATAGAAGCCCAATCAGAGAGATAAGGTCTGGCCATTACCAAAATTAAAGAATTCTCATATTGCCCTGGCACCCCTTGTATCCCTATATTTCTATTTATTCCAATACATTATATATAATATATAAGGATTTATATATATGATCATTACACTTTTTTTGTGTATATTTTTCTTATCTATTGTTTGTATACATCCGGAACTTAATAATGGGTAAAGGATAAAATTATTAGAAAACTTAAGGAAGGAGGCAGAGATGACTGTAATCGAAGCAGTGCAAACGGCAGGCATTGTATACGTAATCTTAGCGATTATCGGATTTGGAGTTGCAGGCATGATAAAGGCGATGTCGATATTCTTTAAATCAGAAAAGAAATAATCTTCAGCATCGTGAAGAGCAATCACCGGTAAAATGTATCTTTTTAAATTTTAACATCTGGAATGGAGATTATAACATGAATATCGATGTATTATCATTGTTTCAGGGTATTGCCACGCTGGTCGGGCAGGACCCGACATTTGCAGTAGCCCGCATCGTATTGATGCTTCTGGGAATATCCTTCGTTTATCTTGGCTACAAGGGAATCCTGGAAGCCCTCATCATGATCCCCATGGGCCTGGGGATGGCAACGGTCAATGCGTCCGTTTTATTTTTTCCCGACGGAAAAACGGGAACCATTTTTCTTGATCCCCTGGTTACAGATCCCTCGGCCCTGGTCAATATTTTACAGATCAACTGGCTCCAGCCCATCTACACGATGAGCTTCACCAACGGATTGATCGCCTGCCTCGTTTTCATCGGCATTGGGGTATTGTGCGACATCGGCTTTGTGCTGGCACGCCCCTTCAGCAGCATGTTCCTCGCGCTCTGGGGCGAGTTGGGTTCCGTTGCCGTCTTCCCGCTGGCCGTGGCCTTCGGCATGACCCCCCAGGAAGCGGCGGCGACAGCCATCGTCGGCGGCGCCGACGGCCCCATGGTGCTGTTCACCTCCCTGATGCTGTCCCCGCACCTTTTCGTTCCCATCGGCATTGTGGCCTATCTTTATCTCAGCCTCTGCTACGGTTTGTATCCCTATCTGATCAAGGCTTTGATTCCCAAGAAAATGCGGGCCATTCAAATGGATCTCAAAGGCATGCCGCAGATTACACCTCTGCAAAAAATCATGTTTTCTACGATTACCGTCACCATCCTCTGCCTGCTTTTTCCTGTTGCCGGACCGCTCTTCGTGTCCTTTTTCCTTGGCATTGTAATCCGGGAAGCGGGCGTCAAGCCTTATATTGAATTTATTGAGACTACGTTGCTCTACAGCTCAACCTTCTTCCTGGGCCTGCTTCTCGGTGTTCTCTGCGAGGCCGGCACCATTCTCAATCCAGTTGTCCTGAAGATCCTGATCCTCGGTTCCACGGCACTGATGGTATCAGGAGTTGGCGGTCTTATCGGCGGGATTCTCCTGTATTACTTCAGCGGGAAAAAATATAACCCGGTCATCGGAATTGCCGGGGTTTCCTGTACACCGACCACGGCCAAAGTGGCGCAGAAGGTGGTTTTCAAGGCTAATCCCCGCGCGATGGTCATGCCGCTTGCCCTCGGCGCCAACGTCAGCGGCGTTATCACGACGGCGATTCTGGCCGGTATTTACTGCACCCTGCTGAAGTAATGTTCAAGCAGAAACGCCAGTGGTGGTGGGTTATTGGAACATGCATCGCGTTGTCGGGGGTCGCTCTGGTGCGGCTCCTCGCCCCGGAATATCCCCCCGGCACCCTCCGCCTTGCAATTAAATTCGGCGGCTATACCCTGGTCATTATCGGTCTGTTTTCTCTGCCGCTGGCAATGCGGAAAGATGATGAATGAGATCGGGAAATACTGAACCACATTTACATATTAGTGACTTAGAAGTCCTTTGAAATTCTGAATATTGACACACATTCTGCCTTTGTCTGCAAAAGACAAAGGCAGAATGCGGCACCTCAAATCCAATCCAGCTCTTGGAAAAAACATTAAATATGTTGGCACTTTTTTATGTTACCCGCTAAACTATTTTAAACTAACCACCTTAAAGTAAAGGATAATAAAGTAATTCTTTAAAAAATATGCAATGTGCTAGAGCTGTGTCATCTTTGTTTTTGGAGGTAATTTGGCGGCTTAGTGTCCGGGAACTTTAGGGTTTGAATTGGTCACAACGCAAGAGACAGTCGCTACAATGTTAAGGGTTGAGCATACACGACTCTGTTGTACTATGTTCGGCTTTTCGGCTATAGGTTGGGGGTTTTTTAAAAAACTGTGCCCGCCTATCTGAAATAACCTTGACAATATAATGAAAATTATTTTAAAAGTGACGAAATTATTATATTAAATAATGGGTCCAGGGGTCTTCGGATTTCTGGAGGTTTAAGATGGTCGGGCCGCCACCTAACGTAAATGTTAGTTGGCGGCCTTTTTTATTACCTAATAAGAAAGGGAATATAAATTTTTGACATGGGAGAAACTATTATTCTCGTTGTTTTGCCATTTTCATAACGCCTTTTATCCTTTCGACACTGAAAAATAAAATACTTAGCAATGGGTCCAGAGGTCTTCGGATTTCTGGAGGTTTAAGATGGTCGGGCCGCCACCTAACGTAAATGTTAGTTGGCGGCCTTTTTTATTGCCTAATAAGAAAGGGAATATAAATTTTTGACATGAGAGAAACTATTATTCTCGTTGTTTTGCCATTTTCATAACGCCTTTTATCCTTTCGACACTGAAAGGATAAAACAAACGTAAAATAGATGGTTCAATATCAGAATCTGGAGATTATACATATGAGTGTGGATGAAGGATCACGCCAGGAAAAAATCAACGAATACGGCATGTTGATTCAGCAGTTCTTAGATAAGGAAGCCTACCCTCTCGGTGATCAAACTTATAACGATATTCTAAAGAAGCAGGCTGATGCTCTGCGTGAACAGGCGGAATTGCTTGATCTAGCAGAGGATCTGATCATAGTGCTGGACATGGAGCATCGTATTCTATTCTGGAATCGGGGAGCCGAGAAAAAATATGGCTGGAGTCGAAGTGAGGTCCAGGGAGAAAATATTCATTCCCTGCTCAACACCACTTTCCCGCAGAGTCTTAAGGAGATAGAAAAAACCTTGGCAACTTGCGGTCTGTGGAAAGGTGAGTTGGTCCAGTTCCGACGGGATGGCAGTTCGATTCTGGTGGAAAGTAGATGGACCATGAGATGCAATGAGCGGGGGAAACCACTGGCCATTCTGGAAATCAACAATGATATCAGTCAGCGCAAACATGAGGAAGCTATGCTGCAGGAGGTTCTGGAAGAATTTGAAGCGAGTGTTCGGGAGAGAACGGCATATCTTCAAGAGGTCAATGCATCCTTACAGGAGGAAATTATAGAGAGAAAACGGAGGGAGGAGGTCTTGAAAAAGCAGGAAATGGAGCTGGAGATCAAGGCCAAGAATCTTGAGGAGCGGAATATGGCCCTCACGACCCTTCTCAGAAAAAGGGAAGAAAGGAAAATCGAACTGGAAAAGAACGTTCTTTCCGACGTGAAAAGCATGGTCCTTCCCTATGTGGAGAAAGTTAAAATGACAACCCTTGATGCCACCCAGATGAACTATATGAAGATACTGGAAGTTCACTTGAACGAAATTACCTCGCCATTCCTACACAAACTTACATCCCGGCCGATTAACCTTACTCAAAAAGAGGTTCAGGTGGCCTCTCTTATCAAGGATGGTAAAACAACAAAGGAAATTGCGGAATTCATGAATGTCTGCACGGGCGCCGTAGCCTTCCACCGCAATAGTATCCGGAAAAAACTCGGGTTGAATAAAAAGAAGGTCAATCTCGCGTCTTATCTTTTATCCATGGCCCTGAAGAAGTAGTTTACGGGGGGCGAATCCTTTGGGAATATGTTTCTGACTCTCAAGGGGAAAGGGGCGGAACAAGTTCCCGAAGAGTGATCGCGGGTGTTCGCACTTTGTTCGCAAAAAGTTTAATTTAACGAGGTTTCAAAAATAAGGGGTTCCGACTAACTTGCCGGAACCCCTTATTTTATTGGTGGGCCGTATGGGACTTGAACCCACGGCCAACGGATTAAAAATCCGCTGCTCTACCGACTGAGCTAACGGCCCTTGTAATTTAATGAAGGTTTGCCCTATTAACAGCAAGAATCTTTTGTTGTCAAGCAGAAACTGCTAACTCGAAAAGGGATTCTTCAAGACGATAGTTTCTTCCCGCCCTGCACCGACGGAAACCAGAATAACCGGTACACCAGTCAGGGATTCCAGCCTTTCAAGATATCGCCTCGCGTTTGAAGGCAGGTCGTCCATCTGGCGGGCTCCCCGAATGTCTTCCGTCCATCCTGCCATTTCCTCATAAACCGGCTGACACTGTTGCAGAATGCGCGGATTGGGAGGGACAGATTCCGGATAAAGATCATTTCCCGACTGATATCCCACGCAAAGCTTCAAGGTTTTCAAACCGGTCAGTACATCCAGTTTCGTAATGGCAAGGCCTGTAATTCCGGAGACCCGTACAGCATGTCTGACCAGAACCATGTCCAGCCACCCGCATCGCCGCCTTCTTCCCGTCGTTGCCCCGAATTCCTGTCCCACCCGCTGCAGGCGATCGCCGATTTCATCGTTCAATTCAGTGAGGAAGGGGCCTTCACCCACCCGGGTCGTGTAGGCTTTACAGATACCGATGACCTCGTTCAGGGAAGAGGGACCAATACCCGTTCCGCATGAAGCGTTGCCTGCCACCGTACTGGATGACGTAACAAACGGATATGTGCCATGTTCGATATCGAGATGACATCCCTGGGCTCCTTCAAAGAGGATCGGCTTTCCTAACTTCATTTCCCGTTCGAGGATCAGGGAAGTGTCTGCTGCATAGGAACGTATCTTTTCGGCATAATTCTGATATTCATCAAAGATTTCCTGTTCCTGAACAGGCGGTTCGCCGAAAAGACTGGTTAGAGTGAAATTCTTTTCTTCAACATTTAACGCCAGTTTTTCCCGAAACAGGGTCTCATCCAGAAGATCACAAATACGGATGCCTACCCGCGAAATCTTGTCCTCATAAGCTGGACCGATGCCGCGGCCCGTTGTTCCTATTTTCACTCCCGAACGACGGGTTTCGCGGGCGAGATCCAACTGCCGGTGATAGGGCATGATGACATGGGCCTTTTCACTGACAAACAATCGGGTGTCGGGAGGAAAGAGTCCTCTGCCCTTCAGGCTTTCTATTTCCTGGATAAGAACCAGGGGGTCAACTACGACCCCGTTGCCGATGATGCAAACCTTGTGATTGTGGAGTATTCCGGAGGGAATCAGATGAAGAATCGTCTGCTCGCCTTTGACGACTAGCGTGTGCCCGGCATTGTTTCCACCTTGAAATCTCGCAATGACCTTAGCGTCTTCTGCATAGCGGTCAACAATTTTTCCCTTCCCCTCGTCACCCCACTGGGTTCCCACAACGACAACATTGGCCATAAGGAAAATTCTCCTAAACAATCTGTTTTGCTGCTTGTAATGACTTATCTACCTTACATATCCAGTTCCTGGACGGAAATAACGTTCGGCGTCTCTTTCAGCTTTTTCAGCAGTTGTGCGTCAACCGGCGTATCGGTGCTGAAAACGACCATGGCCTTCTGTTCGGCCTGCAGCCGACTCCAGTGCATTCTGGCGATGTTGATATTCGCCGATCCGATCGCTGTGCCGATATTGCCGATCACTCCCGGTTTGTCATGGTTGTACAGCATCAGCAGATGTCCTTCGGGGATGACATCGACGGTAAACTGATTGATCCGGACGATCCTCGGATCCCGGCGTCCGAACAACGCGCCTGCCGTTATGGATTCTCCCTCGGACGTTTTCAGGGTCAGGGTGATCATGCTTCGGTAATCCCCTTCCGCACTGCTTCTGGATTCCTTCACATTGATGCCCCGTTCCTTTGCAATGACCGGCGCATTGATATAATTGACATTCTCATTCAGGATGGGGGTAAGAAGACCTTTAAGCAGAGCAATCGTAATCGGGGCGACATCATATTTCAGAATTTCGCCACTGTATTCGATATTGATTTCCTCGATTCCGCCGGAAACAATTTGGGCCTGAAATTTTCCCAGCTTTTCGGCCAGAGCGAGATAGGGGGTGATCGCTGCCATTAGATCCGCACTGACAGCCGGGAAGTTGACGGCATAGCGGATTTCACCCTTCAGGAGATAGTCCACCATCTGTTCTGCAATGGCGACGGCGACAGTGGTCTGAGCTTCATCCGTGGAGGCGCCAAGGTGGGGCGTGCAGATAACGTTGTCCAGTGAGATCAAATCTATATTCTTTGTCGGTTCCTCTTCGAAAACGTCAAGGGCCGCTCCGGCGACCTGGCCAGATACGAGGGCGTCGTAAAGATCTTTTTCATTGACGATTCCGCCACGGGCGCAGTTGATGACGAAAACGCCTTTCTTCATTTTGGCGAAGGCCGCGGCATTGATCATTCCCGTGGTTTCTTTGTTCTTCGGGGTATGAACGGAGATGAAATCGGCGCTCCCATAGATCTCATCCAGGGAAGCCAGCGTGATCCCCATCTTTTCCGCGGCTTCCTGTGAGATGAATGGATCATAGGCGATGACATTCATCTTCAATCCCTTCGCACGATCGGCCACAACGCTGCCGATACGGCCTATGCCGATGATTCCCAGGGTTTTGTTACAGTATTCATTGCCCATAAACCGGCTCTTTTCCCATTTGCCGGCCTTCATGGATGCCGTAGCCTGAGGAATTTTCCGTGCCAGCGACAACATCATGGCAATGGCATGCTCTCCGGTAGTTACCGTGTTTCCGCCGGGGGTGTTCATGACCACGATGCCCTTCTTGCTGGCGGCTTCGACATCAATGTTGTCAACACCGGCTCCGGCACGGCCGATGACGGTAAGCTTGTCTGCCGAATCAAGGATTTCCTTTGTGATCTTACTGGCGCTGCGAACGACAAGACCATCGTAGCTGGCGACCAGTTCCTTCAACTCTTCAGGGGTGTGTTTCGTGATGACATCCACTTCGATCCCCGGTGTCTTCCTGAATACTTCAATGCCTTCAGAGGCCATGCTGTCGCTTACGAGAACTCGTATCATTGATTGCTCCTTCGCTTTTACAGGGTTTTTATTTTTTCATTGTAGACTTTTTCCAGCTCTTCCAGGGCGTTCTTAATGCTGGCTTCCTCGATGGTCGGTCCACACCAGAAGCGGTAGCCCGGAGGGGCGTCCTTGTAAGAATTGATATCATGGGCCACGCCGCGTTTGCTTAATTCGCTGCTGATCCCCTTGAGGAACTTGGCCTGATCATCCTTGGAGAGGGCCTTGACTTTTTCGCTGACGACGGAAAGGCATACGGAGGTATTGGAGCGGATCTCCTTCGAGGTTGCAAGAAAATCGATCCACGGGGTACGGACGACCCAGTCTTCGACGACTTTCAAATTTGCCAGGCTTTTCTTGTAGAGATTTTCCAGACCGATTCCGTCGGCCCATTGAAGGGCGTCCAGATAATCCTCCACACAGAGCATGGAGGGGGTATTGATCGTATCTCCCTCAAAAATTCCCTTGTTCACCTTGCCGCTTTTCTTCATGCGGAAGATTTTCGGCATGGGCCAGGGGGGATCATAGGATTCGATGCGGGCTACCGCTCGGGGGCTCAGAATCAGCATGCCGTGAGCCGCTTCGCCGCCTAGGCATTTCTGCCAGGAGTAGGTGAGCACATCGATTTTGGACCAGTCGATTTCCATGGCGAAAACGGCGCTTGTCGCATCGCAGATGGAAAGACCTTCCCGGTTGTCCGGGACCCAGTCCCAGTTGGGTACTTTCACGCCGCTGGTCGTTCCATTGGCGACAAAGACCACGTCATTGGACCAGTCAATGGAGTTCAGGTCGGGAATAGAACCATAATCCGCCTTCAGAATCGTCGGATTCAATTTGAGCTGCTTGCTGATATCCGTAGCCCATCCATCGCTGAAACTTTCCCATACAAGGACGGTGACCGGCCTGGGACCAAGGACGGACCACATCGCGGCTTCAAAGGCTCCCGTGTCTGAAGCGGGTAATATGCCTACGAGATAGTCTTCGGGGATGTTCAGAATTCGTTTTGACTCCGAAATTGCCTTGGCGAGTCTATCCTTTCCCAGCGCTGAGCGGTGGGAGCGCCCGACAGGGGCATCCTTCAAGGCTTCAAGGTTCCAATCGGGTCTTTTGCTGCAGGGGCCTGAACTGAAATTTGGATTATGCATAAAAACCTTTCCTCTCTTCTTTTGTAAAATTCGCGCGCACTATATCAATATTGTTTTCAATACTCAAGAAATTTGCGACGATGATTTTTATGTTTTGATGTTGACTAAGGCGTTAATCTACCTTATGTTTCGACCATTCTTGTTGAAGACGGAGAGATGGATTTTGAAAAAGAACAGGACAGCCTTTTTCTGTCGGAACTGTGGTTATGAATCGCCGAAGTGGCTGGGTAAATGTCCCGCCTGCAACGAATGGAATGCCTTCATCGAAGAAGAGGCGACAACGATCGGCGCAGATTCCGGATACGGAACCCTGCAGATGAATGAGAACCCCTTGTCCATTGACACCATCGAAGCGAATGAAAAAGAACGCGTCAAAACGGATATCCTGGAAATGGATCGAGTTCTTGGCGGAGGAATTGTGGAAGGGTCCGCCGTACTGGTCGGTGGTGATCCTGGCATCGGAAAGTCGACCCTGCTCCTGCAGATGCTGCAGAAACTGGCGGAAAAAGGGCGGAATGTCCTTTATGTTTCCGGAGAGGAGTCCGCGAGGCAGATCAAGCTGAGGGGTATGAGAATCGGGGCTGAATCGAAAAATCTACTCGTTCTGGTGGAAACGTCGTTAGAAAATATACTCCAACACCTAAAAACTCTTAAACCGGACGTGGCCGTCATCGATTCCATCCAGACGGTGTTTTCCACCAGTATGGGGTCCGCACCGGGAAGTGTGGGACAGGTCAGGGAGACGGCGGGTCGACTGATCCATTTTGCAAAAAAAACCGGGGTGTCCATTTTTCTCGTCGGTCATGTAACCAAAGAAGGTTCCATTGCCGGTCCGAAAGTACTTGAGCATATGGTGGACACCGTTCTTTATTTCGAAGGGGATTCCGGGCATGCCTACCGGATCATCCGCGGCATGAAAAACCGATTCGGGCCGAGCAATGAAATCGGGGTCTTTGAAATGAGAGACAGCGGCCTGGTGGAAGTTCTCAATCCTTCGACGTTTTTCCTTTCCGAACGTCCGGAAGCCGCCTCAGGATCTGTCGTCGTTCCAAGCATGGAAGGCACCCGCCCGATTCTTGTGGAGATTCAGTCGCTGGTCAGTCCTTCTCCGCTGGGGACGCCGAGAAGGACCAGCATAGGCGTTGATTCCAACCGGGTATCCCTGCTGGTTGCCGTTCTTGATCGCGTCTGCGGGCTGCATCTGAGTTCAAATGATATCTTTCTGAATGTGGCCGGAGGAATCCGGGTGGATGAGCCGGCGGCAGATCTCGGGATTGTGGCGGCCATGGCCTCCAGTTTTCTGGAGAGGCCGATCGATCCGGGAACGGTTATCTTCGGAGAAGTTGGGTTGACGGGTGAAGTTCGAGGGATTTCCCAGATGATCGTACGGATTCGGGAGGCGGCGCGTATGGGATTTAATCGATGTCTTCTTCCACGCACCCTTTCTCAGGAGATTACCGAACTGTCCGGGATAGAGCTCTGCCGTGTCGGGAGCCTGGGAGAGTTGCTGGAGAATCTGTTTTAATTCCAATTCCAGGTCAGAGACGAGACCAAGGCGGCAACGCTGAGACGACTAAGTCGTCCACAGGGTGAACTGAATGGAGTCGATAACGAAGATATCGAGGAGAACGCCTCAATATGGAAGGCGGAACAAAGGAGGATTTCATGCCCACAGGACAGAAGCGCATCCTGGTTGTGGATGACGAAAAGGATATCGTGGAACTCCTGACCTTTAATCTGGAAAAGGAAGGCTTTGCCGTCACGCAGGCTTTCGATGGAGAAGAGGCGTTAAAAACAATCCGGACCAATAAGCCGGATCTTGTGATTCTCGATCTGATGCTGCCCGGCGTTTCAGGACTGGATATCTGTCGGCAGGTACGCCGCAACGAGGAGACAGAAACCCTTCCTGTTATCATGCTAACTGCGAAAGGCGAGCCGCTGGACAAGGTCGTTGGTCTGGAAATCGGGGCTGATGATTACATCACCAAACCGTTCAACGTGCGGGAACTGGTGGCGCGGGTGAGAGCCGTGCTGCGCCGGTCCAGTCAGCGGCCGAAGGAAGCTTCGGAAGGGACATTCACATTTCAGGGGCTTCATGTGGATTATCGAACCTACCAGGTTTCTGTGGACGGGAAAAAGATTGAACTGGGACCGACGGAGATCAAACTGCTGCGGTGCCTTACCCGCCAGCCCGGGAGGGTCTTCAGCCGGGATCAGTTGCTCGATGCCGTCTGGGGAGAGGAGGCCTTCGTAGAGCCCAGGACGGTTGATGTCCATATCAGCCGCCTGCGAGCGGATATTGAACAGGATAAAGAAAAACCGAAATATATACTGACCGTCCGGGGGATCGGCTACAAATTCGCCGATGGTTCCTGATCCAGGAAATACCCTTCAATTTCTTCTGGCTCCCACAAGGTCCGCGTTAAGCCGCAACCCTTGAACAGTATGGTCACCAGTTTTCCGTCCCGAGTACCGAACAGCGGCTCATCAGGGTATTGGACAATAAAGGGCTTGCCATTGACGGTGAGCGTCCGATCCACAAAGTCCAGCCTGTCCGTATTTTTCAGTCTCATGTTGAATCTCCCCAAAAAGTTAGCGGGATATTTACCTCCTTATCTATATTTTGGCAAGTGAAAGGGTGCAAAGCAGATCTCTTTATCCCTCATTATCCCTTTGACACGCCTTGAAACCTGTGGCAGTAACATACCCTGCTTGGTTTTCCTCAGGGCAGCGGCTGCCTTTTCACCGTATGAACGGAAGGGAAAACGGAATGAACGATTGAAGAGAGGCTCTATGCTGATTGGAGTTCCGAAAGAAATCAAGGATCATGAATACCGCGTTGCCTTGACGCCGGGAAGTGTCGGGACGCTTGTCCGGGCGGGTCACAAAATTCTTGTGCAGTCTGGAGCAGGGGAAGGCAGTGGATTTCCCGATGATGAGTATCGTTCATCGGGAGCCATTCTTTTTCCGGAAGCCGCCGACATATGGGAAGGGGCCGGGATGGTCATGAAAGTGAAGGAGCCTCAGCCATCAGAGTATATCTATCTGAGGAATGATCTGATCCTTTTTACTTACCTCCATCTGGCCGCTGAACCGGACCTGACCCGTGTGCTTCTGGATTCCGGAACGGCTGCCATCGGTTACGAGACAGTTCAGTTGGATAATGGAACGCTGCCCCTGCTCATGCCCATGTCGGAAGTTGCCGGCCGGATGTCTGCTCAGATTGTTGCTCACTATCTGGAGAAAGAAAACGGGGGGCGTGGAAAGCTTCTCGGTGGGGTGCCCGGCGTTCGTCCTGCGGATGTGGTGATCCTCGGTGGAGGAATTGTCGGGAGCAACGCGGCCAAAATCGCGTTGGGAATGGGTGCACATGTAACCATCATCGACACCAGTTCGGACCGCCTCCGGTATCTGGATGAGGTGCTTCACGGCAATCTGACGACTCTCGGTTCCAATGTGCAGAATATCGCTGATTCCGTCAATCGCGCCGACGGACTGGTTGGAAGCGTTCTCATCCCAGGGGCTAAGACTCCGAAACTCGTCAGCCGGGAAATGGTGGCCGCGATGAAGCCGGGAAGCGTCATTGTGGATGTTGCCATCGATCAGGGAGGCTGCGTGGAAACGGCCAGACCGACAAAGCACAGCGATCCCGTTTATATTGTGGATGAGGTGATCCACTATTGTGTGACCAACATGCCCGGCGCCGTCCCGCGAACATCTACCTATGCACTGAACAATGCGACTCTTCCTTATGCGTTGAAAATTGCAGGATCAGGTCTGATGGATGCTCTTAAAGCAGATATCTCCCTTGTCCGGGGCGTCAATACGCTGGGAGGCCGTCTGGCCAGCCGTCCTGTCGCAGAGGCTCATGGTCTGGAGTATATCCCCCTTTTCAGGCGGTGAGCTGAAAAGCCGGGACATTAATCGGAATGACGGGGGGATTTACAAATGCATATTTTAAGTGACGATTAAAGAATTTTTCAATTTATTTTCCGTCATGACCAATTCTTCCATTGAAGACTTGGATTCTTTTGACGCGATCGTAATATCATTCAGCGCTTTTTCAATATCAGAAAGCGTATTCTGCATGGCCTCAACGACAACTTCGAATGCTTTTCCCGTCTCTCCGGCTCGGGCAGCCTCAATACGGGCATTCATGGTCACGATGCGCATGGATCGCAGAACAGATTCAATATTGTGAATCGAAATATCAATATATTCGCCTGAAGACTGAAGTGATGATGTCAGCCGGTTGAATTCAAAAGTTAGATTTTCCAGGATTTCCATACGTTGTGTGTTTTGAATCTCTATAAAATCACACATGATTTTTGCGGCAATGGAGGACATGAAATGCTGATGCGGTTTAAGATTGTCAAAAATCTTTTTTACGACGCCTTCATTACCTGTTAATTCAATGATAATATCCGTATCCTTCTGACTGATCATGGCAACGGCATCGTTAGTCGTGGGAATTTTCAGCTCTTTTGCTTTCAGAATTCCCGGTGCGTTTTCATTAATATCGGCTATGCCGATAATATGAATATAGTCGATATTAAGAAAATACTGCATAAGAGTTAAAGAAGCATTACCTCCGCCTACGAAAATAACATTCATGTTTTCCTCCATCATCGGTGTATATGTTTCAAGTGGCGATCAGAGAAGGTATCAGGGCGGCACGGCAGAGGCTTCGCCTTCATATAAAAGACTTACATTGAGGAGCCAATAACGAATCCGGCGAAGAGCACGGACTTTTTCCGGCCCTGAGAACTGTTATTTTTTAATCAGCCTAAAACCGATATAAGCTCATTGATGTGGTGCTGGATTTCTATAGCTTTCTGATTAAGTATTTTGGAAGCGTCGGCTGATTCTTCGGCATGAGCTGCCGCTTCCTGGGTCGCCTTGTCCATTGCCGCGACAGCATGATTAATCTGAGCTATTCCCTGTGCCTGTTCTTCAGAGGCGGTTGTGATTTCATCGACAATCTGTGCAATTTGAACGGAAATCTCAACATTGTCCTGAAAAGCTTCCTGTGTTGCTTTTGTTAATTCGTTGCCGTTGCTTACGGCCTGCATGGTATTGGCAATCAGCTTACTGGTATTTTTTGCGGCATCGGCGGACCGTGTGGCCAGATTTCTCACCTCTTCGGCAACAACGGCAAACCCTGCACCTGCTTCACCGGCACGAGCCGCTTCAACTGCCGCATTAAGAGCCAGAAGGTTCGTCTGAAATGCAATTTCATCAATTGTTTTGATGATTTTTCCCGTCTCCTCGCTGGATTTGTTGATTTCATTGATTGCTTGGGTCATTTCATCCATATGAGAGTTCACTTTTTCGACTATTCTCTGTGTTTTTCCCATCATAGCTCTGGCCTGTTTCGCATGATCCGAATTGTTCCGGGTCATTGACGACATTTCTTCCAGGGACGAGGAGGTTTCTTCCAGGGACGAAGCCTGGGCTGCAGTTCCATCCGCGACGTTCTGACTTGAAGAAGAAACCAGGCCGGAGGCGGTTGCAACCTCTTCGACGAAGGAATGCAGTTCTTGAGCGATTCGATTAACCGGTCGAGTCACGGATATGCTTAATAGAATCGCAATGGCAATGCCTATGGCGACCATAATCAGGGTAAAGAAAAAAAGAGTCGTGTTGAAGGCGGTCATTTTATTTTCTACATAATGTTTCTGAACACCTACAAACCACATGCCGATCGTCTTTCCATTTTTGTCTTTAATGGGAGAATATTTTGTCTCACACACCTTACCGACGACCACAGCCTTACCTA
>Ga0209723_1001453_pt1 | contig 36656 bp, 19 predicted proteins | sample BiotimSIPDNA_2_FD_185750 | JGI IMG/M metagenome (GOLD analysis project Ga0209723, IMG submission 185750) | Anaerobic biogas reactor microbial communites from Washington, USA - Biogas_R2 time_0 SIP DNA (SPAdes) (version 2) | ecosystem: Engineered > Bioreactor > Anaerobic > Unclassified | place... | reverse complement strand
CAGTGCTGGGACAATTTCTTTGCAGCAGTAGCAAACCTCGGCAGTCCGCGTTGCGTAGCAGAGGGTAAGGAGACTCTCGTTCGTCCCCCGTTGTCCACGGAGGTCGCGGCGCGCAATGTCGTTCACCGGCCGCCGCCGCACTGCCAAAGGCTTCACCGACAAAGCCGAAACCGAACGTCTGGCGGCCCAGTTGGAAGACGAAGCCCGAATGATCCGGGAAGGACTCCGAGTGCTCGTCTCCGCATCCGACCGCAAGGCCCCCCTCGAACACCACCTGGATGCTTTCGAGGAACACTTGCGGAATCGAGATGTCAGCCCGAAGCAAGTCCGCGAGGTCACCACGAAGATCCGCCGCGTTTTTGAAGGATGCGGGTTCTCGAAGGTCGCTGACATAAAAGCCCAGGCCGTCGAGACCTACCTCGGAACGCTCCGAGAGGAGGGGATATCGAAGCAGACCAGTAACCACTACCTCCGAGCGACCAAGCAGTTTTGCCGGTGGCTCAAACGAACCAAGCGGAGCGAGGACAATCCGCTGGATGATGTTCCGATGCTCAACGTTCAGACGGACCGACGGCACGACCGTCGCCCGCTCCTTCTCGAGGAATTCACCCTACTGGTGGCGGCTGCTGAAGGCGGGCCGCCTGTTGAAAGCATCGCCGGTGCGGATCGAGCGATGATGTATATCCTGTCTGCCTTGACCGGCTATCGAAAGGGCGAAATCGGCAGTCTGACGCGTCGATCATTCGATTTGACTTCGGACCCGCCAACCGTCACGGTGCAGGCGATCTACAGCAAGCGGAAACGCACCGACACGCAGGTTCTCCACCCGGACGTCGTGACTCGACTGACCCAGTGGCTGGCAGCGACCGAGCGACCACCAGCCGAGATTCTGTTCCCAGTCTCAGGGAGGGTTCCTGGAGGAATCGACCGGAAGACATCCAAGATGATGCGTCGAGATTTAGCCGCAGCCCGCAAGGCGTGGCTGGAGGAAGCGCAGACGGAGGAAGAGCGATCAAGACGCAAGCAGTCTGACTTTTTGCGATACAAGGATAGCCAAGGGAGGTATGCCGATTTTCACGCGAACCGGCACACCTTCATCACGAATCTGGGCCGCGTTGGAGTGCATCCCAAGACCGCTCAAACCCTAGCTCGGCACTCAGATATTCGGCTGACGATGAACGTGTACAGTCACACCGATCTGGCCGAGAAGACCGAAGCAGTTCGACGGTTGCCGGGTCTCTGGGAGTGTTCTGGGAGTGCGCCGGAGTCGCAAGATGGCACAAATGGGCAAAAAACGTCACGGAAGGCCGAAAGGGGAGAAGAAGACCCAGATCAACGGTGCTCGTCCGAAGTCCTTTCAGAGTCAGGACTTGCCACCGATTGTCAGCAGGCTTCAGCGGCTGACACAAGTACGCCCAGGAGGATTCGAACCTCCGACCTGCGGATTAGAAGTGCTAACTGAACCGGCCAACAGGTTTCCGTTACCCCTTGAACTGTTGTTGTTCTCCGCATTTCCCGTGGGGCAGCTCGTGCGATGCCCTGCGGGAAATGCGAGTTGTTGGTAACAGTTCCGGTAACAGCAACCCGGTTCCGCGTTGCAGCCGCCGCTTGTGCCTAGTGGCTCAGTCCCGCCCGGCGCATGAGCTGACGGTATTTCTCGATGGGGCCCAGCATGGCCTCGCGCTCTTCGTCGCTCATCGGCTCAAACACTGCCCGAATCTCAGGTGGGGTCCTGCCCCCGTCACCGGCCCGCGCTGTACGGACTGGGACGTACAAGCCGAGGATTTTGCATCTTTGGGCTATACATTTCAGCATGATGTGCAGATATTTCGCATCGCCCACCTTGTACTGAACCGTGCGGCGCGTTCTTGTCGCGGTCCCAGCTTCGCCGCCGTCGATGGTCTCGGTCAACTCCGTCACCGCGGGCTCCTTGGATTGCTCCCAAGCCGAATTGGCCTCGTCTTCGATCTGGTCGAGTTCCAAGAGGACCCGGACCTTGGCCTCACTGTAGCACGCAGCGGCCTGCCGCAGCCATTTGCCGTGTAGCTCGCACAAATCCGCGTGGATTGTCTGGCGAGTCACGTTGAGCCGTGCGGCGATATCCTTGACCAGCCAGCCCTCCTTGTAGAGGCGCGCGGCCTCCGCACGCCGCTGGTCACGGTTCCCAATCCGTTGGCGCTGTAGGGCCGTCTTGTTGCGTCCCACGATGTTAATCGCCCTTTGGGGTAAAGAGTGCGGCACCGAAGAAGATGGGGCATTGATGCGTAAAGTGCTGTTTTTCATGCCCTTACGGCGATTGGCCCAAGAATAGCAAATCAACGGTACGGTAGGCCATGCGAAGATGCGGCAACAGATGGTGAACCGGAGGGCTTTTGGGGCGTCCGGGCTAAAGCAGACGGGCCATCCGAGCGATCAGTTCTACGCAGATCGTCTGGAGGTTCGTTCTGACGTGATCGAAATCCGGCGACTTGGTTCCATCGGTCTCGTCCATGTACAACGCGCGGTTCACCTCGATCATCACGGCCAAAACCCGCTGGGGTTCGCGACCATAGAACGCGGCCGGCACCAACGCGCCGGCAAACGGGCGATTGAATTCGACCGACCAGCCAGCGGCCCGCACCAGTCGCCCGGCCTCGTGCGCCAGCCAGGCGGGGGTGTGCTGCGGGTCGGTGCCGATGCAAATGTCCGGCCGGTGCGGCGATTGGTCCAACTCGTAGGGCAGGGGGCGGGATGGAAAGCTGTGGCCGTCTACGATCAAGCAACGGCCGTGGACTTCAAGGCACTTCTGCACGCAAGCGGTCAGCTGCCGGTGATGCGGCCAATAGAAACGGTCCAGCAGCTGCTGACGCTCGTCAGGTATCAAGTCCCGGCGGAGTGGCGAACCGTCGGACGCCTTGGTGTAGACGACCCCCATGCCAATCTTAGCCATGATTTCCTGACTGTCATCCGCGAACCGCTCGGGGTCAACGACTAACCGGCTCACCGGAAACGTCACCGGGCAAGCCAGTCCTGCCGGCACGGCGAACAGCTGGTCGGTGTAGGCGTCCGTCAATCGCAGCAATTCAGCCGCCAGGGCCTCGTCATCCAAAACGAACTGGGGCCGAACGTCACCGGGAATGTCCCAAGAGGCGTGCGGGACGTGAATTACGGCGCAGGGGTGAAGTCCTTCAAGCATGGCGCTGATTCTTCCTTGCTCCGAGTCGTGCATCGAACACGATGTCGTGCATTCGATCATTTCGCCATCTTATTGGTCAAGCGGTACAACCACGGATTGGGCGCAGTCCGGTTGACGTGCCCGTCTGGGCACTGCCAGACTGGTGAAAGGAAGCGACGCCAGCAACCGACGAAGGGGTCGATTGCGCGGCTTGTGGAGGAAGCCTTGACGGAATCGCAGTATTCCGAGACGGAGGCCATCGGCGAGTAGCCGCGACGATTGTCGGCAAGATTTCACGTTCGCGGACGAATACTCTCGGGGTCCCGTTTCTTGGTCCGGGAGTCGTGTCATGTCCGACTTCGATCCAAGTACCACGGGGCTAGGCCATGCCGTGGCGCGTTGGAGGGCGATACCCATGACCACCGACAGACCGCAACCGGAGCCGCCGCCCAAGCGGACCATGTGTCGCGAATTGATCGAGCGACTCAAGGACCCCATCTTCGAGCAGATCTTCTCGACGAATGGCGCAGGCTGCGTGATTACTGGGGTCAGACAGGCCCCACCAGCCGCGGCGCAGGAGCAGGCCCCACCCCCAGACGAAAGGGCCGATCCATGACCAACACCGACCCCAACGCTCGCTTCTTGGAGCCTGCCCTGGCAGACTGGACGGCGCTCCGGGAACAGCTTGCCGGGCACGAGAGCGGCGTTGCTCCAGTTTCACCGGGCCGAGTCATGGACCTCAAGGAACAGTTGCGGTTTGCCGAGTACAACCTCGCCGTCATGCGGAAGGCGATCGCCAGGGGGCAGTCCCTGAGCGACGCGTTTTGTGCCCTGGGACCGGTGATGGACATTCGCCGCGGAGGGTACACGTTCTATTCGCCCCGCCGGCGCGAAATTCCGGGATGGGAAAATGTCCCAGACCCTCCCGTTCCCAAACGCATTCCCGGTGACTTGCCGCGACTGGAGTTTGACGGCCAGCGGTGGGAACGACCATCCGTGATTCACGTCGCGTGGGAGCTTGCCATCGACGACTGCCACTACGACCCGGAGCCGGGTGTCGACCTGCGGAGCCCGCGTCACATTCATGCCTCGGACGAAATCAACGGTCACGCCGTCCACATCGACTTCATCCGTTTCATGCAGGGCGGGCCACTGTCTGGATTCGAGGAGTTCCAAGTTTTCGTGGACGGCGCGTTCCGCAATCGCGGCGGCAAGTTCGTTCACGTGCCGGGCTCTTTCTGGCGGGGCTTTCCGGTCGCGGTCCGGCTCGACGACCGGTTGTTGGTCATTGACGTTTTTCCCCCCTACCGAGACGATTTCGCCAAGTTTGATGGCCTTTCTGTCTGGCGGCTGACAACCAACGGCTAGAGGAGACCGTCCACATGGATTCCACCATAGGCCCCTTCGACTACCGGGCCGAACTTGAACGGCGCGTCCAGCAATTCGCTCACTACTTGAAACTCATGCACGGCCGGGCGCACGACGAAGTCCAAGGGAATTGCTACATCATTTTCGAAGAACGTCCTCCGGACGGCGCAACGGATGAACGGAAACTGTCTGAGGAGAGACGCGTCGCCCTGCAACTGGCCTTTGCGGAATGGACGCACGAGAATGCTTCTGCGGCCCCGGAGTCCGGAATCCCGTTCGATCTGCCCGACGACGGCTGGCGGGAAGACCCGTCGCGGAATCGGTTCGTCCAGTTTGCCATCGAACGGAATTGGTTCTGCATGGATCTGCCCCGGAATACGCTTTTTCGGCCAGAAGCCGAGGAAATCCTCGCACGCCGCCGGGGCTTCTTCTACCTGCGGGACCGCAAGCAGTTCACGCTTTACCACGAGGATGTCGAGGGTTACGATCCGTTCCGCAAGATTTATATCTACGGCGACGAGGATTCAGCCGCTGAGGACATGGCGTTCATTTTCTTCGAGGTTTGGAAGTTCCCGGTGGAATCCCGCCTGTACGTCACGGCAGCCGCCTTTGGGGGCAAGAAGCGATGGGAGCGGGGTTTCCCGATTGAGTAGGGTGACATGCGGGACGGCGGCATGCCGACGCCGCTGGTGGACCGCGCAGCCCCCAGGGCAAATCGTGGCCCGCGTTGTTGCGGTCCCATACCCCGTTGCACCGCCCCGTTGCCGGGGCTACTCTGATCCACAGATATTGGGAGGTGACCTATGACCCCGAACTCGGACAAATCGACCACGCCCGCCCCGCCCAGCAGCGGCGAGCGTCCGTTGAAAGTCATCATGGGCCGGCCCATGCAGCGGCCCGGCGAAACCAAGGAGCAGGCCGCCCGCCGCCTGGCGCAGCAACTGTTCGGGAAACTGAAACTCGACCAATCCCCGCCGGCTGCGTCAGACGATCAGGAGCCGCACGGTCGCGATCTCGACAAGGAAGCGTAGCCGCAGCCTGGAATTCGTTCCTGCGATTGCCACCCCAGGGAGCACGGCCATGTTGTCTCGCAAATTTGACGACGCTCTCCAGTACGCCACGCTGATCCACGCCGGCCAAACGCGGAAGGGGACGGACATTCCGTACCTCTCGCATTTGCTGGGTGTGGCGAGTATCGCGATGGAACACGGTGCTGACGAAGACGAGACGATCGCCGCGCTGCTGCACGACGCGGGTGAGGACGCCGGCGGCGAGCCTCGGATCAACGACATCCGCCAGCGATTCGGGAATCGCGTTGCCGATATCGTCGAATGCTGTACGGACACGCTCGAAACGCCGAAACCTGATTGGCGCAAGCGTAAGGAGAAGTACATCGCGCGTTTGCCACAGGAATCCGCGTCGGCTCGGCTGGTATCGGCCGCCGACAAGCTGCACAACGCTCGCGCGATCTTACGCGATTTCCGCATCCACGGAGAAAGCCTCTGGACGAGGTTCAGGGGGGGCAAGGAGGGCACGCTGTGGTACTACCGGGAGTTGGTTAAGGCATTCCGCCGCACCGACCTCGACGTAAACAAGGAATTGACCGAACTAATTGACGAATTGGACCGAGTCACCTCGGAACTGCACCGGCTGGCGACGGTCTAGTGAGCCAGTGTGTTCATGCGTGCCGAGAACCTACATCTACGGGAGCAACCAGATGGACGCGAACTCTGCAGAGGGAATCGCCAAGACGGTTTCGCTGAGACCGTTGATGGCCAACTTCGATCTTGGGTCCCTCCGATCTTGGGCCGAAGCCGAGATCGATCAGTTGATCCGGAAAAACGAAGATTTGATGCAGCGTCTTGCGGCGTTTGAACGCGAGCGCGAACACGCCCGTGTCCAGATGTTCGTACATTGGATGACGGACGGCTATCGCGTGGACGAAGCCATTACACCCCGGCTATTCCGACTGAGTTCACTGGCCGGACGGATTCTGCGGCTTGTGCAACCGATCGACCTGTTCATCTGCAACAGTCCGGACCAAAATGCCTGCTGCCTTCCATCGCAGAAAGGTAATCGCCTGATTGTATGCCTGCATTCTGGGCTGGTCTCGCTACTCGGATCACAGGAATTGCTGTTCGTAATTGGGCATGAAGTGGGACACGCGGTGCTCAAATTTGGGCACAGGCTGGGCATCTCTTTCGACAATCCGGACTTCAGCCCGCTCGAAGTGCTGGCGGCTCGCGCCCATGATCGTGCCCACGAGGTGTCGTGTGATCGGTTTGGGCTTCTTGCCTGCCAAGACGTCCGCGCAGCCTGCTCGGCCCTGTTTAAGATTGCTACCGGACTTGACGAACGGTGGATGTCCTTTAATGAAACCGCCTACGCACGGCACTTCGACGACATGGCGAAATGGGCCGAGTTAATCTCGGTAAACGATCCTTCGAGTACGCACCCGCTTATCCCCATGCGAGTGAAGGCTCTCGTTGATTTCTCGAAATCGGAAAGCTACGCGACGGCATTCGGCTGGACCGATTGGGAGATTCCAACCGTTCAGATGGAGGGGCTGCTTAACACGATGTTGTCCGTTCTTGACCCCAGGGATATCTGGGAGGAGTACAACAAAGGTGAGGAAGGACCGACGAATCAATTCCTTTTGGATGGTGCGTTGCTGCTGATCGCCGCTGACGGAGCCGTATCACCGGACGAGATTGGGTGGCTTGCTGCCCGGACGAAGGACGCTTGGTCAGCAGAGTCGCTCGCCCAAGGTTTTTCACAGCCAGAATTCTTGGATCAGCTCCGCGCGCGAGTCGAGGAAAACGCGTCGTTTCTACGCAAGAAAGTCCCGCCCCTCAAACGCGCCGGGTTGCTCCAGGTCATGTTTGATATCGCCCTACGCGCCGGCGGCATTACCCAAGCCGAAAGCCAAACGCTCCACAAATTTTGCGAGTTACTGCAAATTCCTCCGGAGGTCGCAAACAAGGTATACCATCGCGCAGTCCAGGAATCCGAGGATGCCACTCATCGGGAAAAAGGAACGCCGCAGCCCGCTCAGAGACCTGCCGAACCGGAAACACCCGATTCCTGCCCTCCTGCTGACGTGCTTGAGGCGATAGTCGAACGCGCCAAGTTGCCGGCCACCGCGCTGGCAAGAGCAACAGAGGTCTGTGACCAGATTCGCTCGCAGAATCTCCCGCCCCCGGTCGCGGCCCGTGCTTTGGTCGCTTGGGCAATTACGGCCTCGCGTAGCGACGGGCCCCTCAGCGATACACAGGGAAAGAAAATGGCCGTAGCCGCGATCAAGGTCTGCCGGGAGATCCAGCGAGCGGCGGGAGTGGCCCGCAAGTACAAGTCGCCCCCCGCGGACAGACTTGTTCGGCAGCATGGAGTCGTCGCACTGTTCCGCCGAGGCGAGAAAATCGGCCGTGGTGCCGACAACAAGCCGCACGTGATCATCTCCGTTTCCAAGGCGAACTGCTGCGTTGTCGTTGCCCCCGAGGACAATTTGACGGCGACAGAAACGGTTGATCCCCACGACCTGGCGAAAGACCCAGTAAATGGTGACTGGCCGGGGGAACTGGCCGTTTCGTGATTTGACGCGTCGCCCGCCATGCCGGACACAGCGGAACCTCTGCTTTTGATTTGACAAGACCGAAGATCCGCCGACAGCACGCGGCCCGTCGGTTTGCAGGAGCTAGCGGCCGGCGTGCTGTGACTTCGGGACAGGCCGGCTTGGCTCAGTTTTCATCGGGGACACTTTTTCGACCTTGTGGTCGGATGGTCCGTTGCCGCCCCCGCCGGCTGGCGGTAGACTTACCGTCCTTGGGTGCCCGGCGCGCGGCCACGCGCCGGACTGAAATCGGTTTGCGGGGCGACCGCTCTTCCTGCCTTTCGGCGGCTGCCCCGCAGGCCGGCCCATTTAGGAAGGCGGATTCCGAAATGCCTACGCCCAACATCACGGCCGGCAGCATCGTGAGCGGCCCGACACTGCCTGAGCCGATCGAGGTCATCGCGGTGGTGCCGATGGGCCCGTCCCTGAAGGTCATCGGCCGCGGGCGGCAGAGCGGCCAGACGTATGACCCGGTCCTGAGTCCCCAGCAGTTGGCCATGCTTTCGGTCTCGGCCGAGCGCGGGCCGTTCGATGGGGATGCCCGGCTGTTCCGGCTGGGCATCGAGGCTCACCGGCTAGGGCTGGCCTACGAATACGATCCGTTCTTCTCGCTCTCCATCGCCCGGGTCGATCCCCTGCCGCACCAGTTGGACGCCGTCTACAACTACTTCTTGCGGCTGCCCCGCATCCGTTTTCTGCTGGCCGATGATCCGGGCTCCGGCAAGACGGTCATGGCCGGCCTGACGCACAAGGAACTCAAGGCACGGGGGCTAGTCAAACGGGTGCTGATCGTCGCCCCACCCAACTTGACATTCCAGTGGCAGCGGGAGATGGCCGACAAGTTCCGCGAGAGATTCGAGGTTATTCGTGGGGCCACGTTGCGGGCCAATTACGGCCAGAACCCGTGGCAGGAACACGACCAGGTGATCACGTCCGTGTCGTGGGCCTCGCTTGTCCAAGACGCCCGCGAAAGCCTGCTCCGCTCTCGCTGGGATCTGGTCATCGTGGATGAAGCCCACAAAATGAGCGCCCGCTCCGAAGACCACACGACCTACGCCTATCGGCTCGGGCGCGAACTGTCCAAGATGACCGACCATTACCTGCTGATGACCGCCACGCCGCACAAGGGCGACCCGGAGCACTTCCGCCGGTTCCTTGCCCTGCTGGACGCCGACGTGTACGGCAGCATCGAGAGCCTGCAACAGGCAATGCGCGAGCAGGAAGCCCCGTTCTATCTGCGCCGCACCAAGGAAGCCCTGGTCACGTTTCCCGACGCGGAAACCGGCGAAGTCAAGAAGCTGTTCACCAAACGCGAAGTCCGCAGCGCCGCCTTCGACTTGGACGGCGACGAACTCGACTTCTACGAGGAATTGACGCGGTACGTCGAGGACCAGTCCATCGCCGCCGCCGGCGACCAGTCGGCCCGCGGCCGGGCGGTCGGGTTCACGATGGCCATGCTTCAGCGCCGTATGGCGTCGTCCGTATACGCCGTGCGCCGGAGCCTGGAACGGATGCGGGACCGCCGCGAGAAGATCCTGGCCGATCCCGAAAAGTACCGCCGCGAGCAGATCGAACGGCGCATGCCCGACGATTTCGACGACCTGGACGAAGAAGACCAGCAGCAGATCATCGCCCAACTCGAAGACGAAGTGCTGTCCTACGACCCGGCAATCCTGCGGGAGGAAATCGCCCAACTGTCGCAACTGATCGACCACGCCGTGCAGATTCAAGGCCGCGACGTTCAATCGAAGCTGAACAAACTGCGGTCGGTCCTGACGGAAGAAGGCATCTTCTCGGACCCGCAGATGAAGCTGTTGGTGTTCACCGAACACAAGGATACGCTGGACTACTTGGTCGCCGACGGCAAGGACGGCCGGCCGCTGGGGAAACTCCGCGAATGGGGCCTGACCGTGACGCAAATCCACGGCGGCATGAAGATCGGCGACCGGGACACGCCGGGTTCGCGCATCTATGCGGAGCGGGAATTCCGCGACAGCGCTCAGGTCCTGGTTGCCACGGAAGCGGCTGGCGAAGGCATCAACCTGCAGTTCTGCTGGCTGATGGTGAACTTCGACATTCCTTGGAACCCCGTGCGGCTGGAACAACGCGTCGGCCGCATCCACCGGTACGGCCAGGAGAAGGACTGCCTGATCTTCAATTTCGTTGCCCAGAACACGCGCGAAGGCCGCGTGTTGCACAAGCTGCTGGAACGGCTTGCCGAAATCCGCACGGCGCTTGGGACCGATCAGGTGTTTGATGTGGTAGGCGAAGTGTTTCCCGCGAACCTGCTGGAGAAGTTGCTGCGGGACATGTACGCCCGGCAGACGGATGAGCACAAGATCCAGGACCGTATTGTCCGCGACATCAGCCCCGATCGTTTCCGGGCCATCACGGAATCCGCCTTGGAGGGGCTCGCCAAGAAGGAATTGAACCTGTCCGCGATCGTCGGCCGCAGCACCGAGGCCAAGGAACGCCGGCTGGTCCCCGAAATTGTCGAGCAGTTCTTTGTCGATGCCGCACCGGAGAGCGGGCTGAATCCCAAGCCGACCGCCAAAGGCAGCCATTGTTACCGCGTCGGCAAGGTGCCCAAGAACCTCATTCCGATCGGTGACGCCCAGGAACACCGTTTCGGCCGCCTGGGCAGGGAATACGCCCGGATCATCTTTGACAAGGAACTGCTCAAGGCCGATCCCAACGTCGAATGGGTAACGCCCGGACATGCGCTGTTCGAGGCCGTGCGGGCTGACGTGTTGCAGCGCGTGGACGACGATCTCCGCCGCGGCGCGGTGTTCTACGACTTGCATCGCACCGAGCCGGCCGTGCTGGATGTTTTCGCCGCCTCGATCAAGGACGGCCGGGCCAACACACTACACCGCCGGCTGTTTGGCATCGAGACCTCGTCGGCGGGCCAGATGACCTTGCGCGAACCCACGTACTTCCACACCATCACTCCGGCTCCGTCCGGCACGGCCGGGCCGGGCGGCGGTTTCCCGTTGCCGGCGCGGCAGCTTGTCGAACAGTTCCTGTACGAGCGGGTCCTGCAATCGTGGTGCGAACGGGCGGCCGGCGACCGGGCCGCCGAGGTCGAACGCGTCGCCCGGCATGTCGAAGTCAGCCTGAACGCTCTGATCGACCGGCAGAACATCCAATTGGCCGACTACCTGAATCGGCAAGTGCAAGGGCAGACGGTTTCGGGGCTGGATGGTCTGATCGCCCAAAGCGAACAGCACTTGGACGAACTGAACAACCGGCTGGAAACCCGCCGGCGCGAGTTGGAATTGGAGCGTCACTGCGCCGTGGCCGACATTACGCATCTCGGCCGTGCTTGGGTCGTGCCGCATCCGGAGCGTACCAGTCCGCAGTTGGCCCCCATGATCCGCGACGACGACATCGAGCAAATCGCCGTCCGGGAGGCCGTCAAGCACGAGGAGGCCCGCGGATGGGTTGTGGAAAGCGTGGAGACGGAGAACCGCGGCTTCGATCTGATTTCGCGCCGGCCGCATCCGGAAGACCCCAAGACCTTTATCGAGGTCCGGTTCGTTGAGGTCAAAGGCCGGGCCGGTGTTGGCGATATCGCTCTAAGCGACAACGAGTACCGTACTGCCGTGCGTCTCAAGGGCGACTACTGGCTGTATGCGGTATTCAACTGCGCCGGCACGCCGCAACTGCACGCCATCCAGAACCCGGCCCGGCTGGGCTGGCAGCCGGTGGTGACCGTCGAGCACTATCGGATCGCTCCCCAGTCTCTGCTGGAGGCAACGCGAAAATGACGGCTGAAACGCTGCCCCCAGTGGACGACGCCTTCGTCGACCGGATTCTGGCGCACCCCGAGTCGCGTGGATTTGAGTGCAAACGCGTGGGTAAGGTCGACAGACTACTCGAATCCGTCGTCGCCTTCGCCAACTCGGACGGCGGCGTGCTGGCGCTTGGCCTGGAGGACCCTGACCGAGCGACAGGGCGCGACCGCGTCTTTGGCATCCAAGAGCACCCCATGAACTGGGACGAACTGCTCCGCAAACTCCGCTCCCGGGTCACGGAACCGGATCAACTTCCAGTCACCCACCAGGAGATCGCCTGCACTCTGCGCGACGGCTCACGCGGATCGCTCATTCTCCTCAGAATCCAGAAGAGCAGCCGAATTCACAGCCTCGTGGACGACGGCACATTCGTCCGCTTGTCCAAGGGCAACAAGGAACTGACGGCGACCGAAATCAACGACCTCTGCTACGCGCGAGGTGTCATCTCGGCCGAGACGCGTCTGGAGAACGTGGATTTTGAACTCTTGGAAACGGACTACTGGAAAGCCTACGCCCGGCGGCGCAAGCTGACGCGGCCCATCGAAGAAGCCTTGTTTCATCTGGGACTGGCGAAGCGCGACGCCGGCGGCAAGCTCTGGCCCACGCGGGCTGCCGTCCTGCTGTTCGCCGAAGAACCTTCCGGCCTGTTAGCCAGCAAGGCCGCCGTTCGCGTGTTCCATTATCGCGGGACGAAGATCTCCACCGATCCGAACACCAACCTGGTGCGCAAACCGGTCACCGTGGGCGGGCCGTTGATTCAGTTGATTCCCGACGCGATCCAGACCGTGATCAACGAGCTGGCCACCGGCGTTCAGTTTGGGCCCCTGGGCTTCGAGATCGTGCAGAAGTACCCCGTTCGCGTGCTGGCGGAAGCCATCACCAACGCGGTCATTCACCGGGACTACCGCCTGCCGGTTGACGTGATGGTCCGCGTCTTTTCGGATCGGATCGAGATTGAATCACCGGGGTTGCTGGCCGGTCCGGTGACCACGGCCAACATCGCCCAGATCGGCGCGCACAGCCGCAACCCGCTGATCATCCAACATCTCCGCCAGTTCCCCGATCCGCCGAATTTGGACGCGGGCGAAGGTGTACGCATGATGTTCGGCACGATGCGCGAAGCGGGGCTGTATCCGCCGCTGTACGCCAGTCGCCCCAGAATTCCCCGCGAGGCGGTCGTCGTACAGTTGGCGAATCAGAATCGTCCCTCCGCTTGGGAGCAGGTCAGTGCGTACATCGACCAATACGGTTCCGTTGGCAACGCCGAAGTGCGCCGCTTGTTGGGAACCGAAGATGTGCTGACCGGTACGCGCCAGTTGAAGGCCTGGGTGGAGCAGGGACTTCTGATCGTGATGAATCCGGACGCCGCCAAAAGGGTCCGCCGTTACACGAAACCCGACACGTTGCCGGACCAGGATTTATTTTCAAACACGGTTAGATAATAGACCCGGCTAGGATACGTAACTTGCTGGCAAATAGGGAGTTAGGTGATATGTTATTATCAAAACCCCTGCTTGTTGGTGGATAACCACGATGGGATTGGAACCCGCGTTGAACAATTCAACTTACCCCAAACGCCTCATCGAAGTGGACCTTCCTATCCGCCGCATCTCGGCCCACGCCCGCCGGGAGAAGTCGATTCGGCATGGGCACATTTCGACGCTGCACATCTGGTGGGCGCGGCGGCCGCTGGCGGCTTGCCGAGCGGTGATCTGCGCGGCGCTGTGGCCGGACCCGGCCGATCCGATCTGCCCACCGATGTTCCGCGACGAGGCGGCTCGGCTCATCAACGCCTTTGCCGCCAAGGCCGATGGCGACATGAAGTTGCTGGCCACATCGTCGGAGGAAAGCAAGACGCGCTGGGAGAAGTTGGCCAAGACTCCGTTGGATACCGCCGATTCAGCGTCCCTTCCCGTGCTTCGCGCCGCGTTACTCGACTTCATCGCCGACTTTGCCAACTGGGACAACTCGACGGTCAAGGAGTACCTGGAGACCAGCCGGGCGCTGACGCAAGCCGCGCACGAAGCCCTGGGCGGCGAACCGGGCACTCGGCCGCTGGTCGTGGACCCCTTTGCCGGCGGCGGCTCGATTCCGCTCGAAGCCCTGCGCGTCGGCGCGGACGCCTTTGCCAGCGATCTCAATCCCGTGGCCGTGCTGCTGAACAAGGTCGTGCTGGAGTACATCCCCAAGTACGGCCAACGACTGGCTGATGAAGTGCGGAAGTGGGGCGAGTGGATCAAGCAGGAGGCCGAAAAGGAACTGGCCGAGTTCTACCCCAAGGACCCCGACGGCGCGACGCCCATCGCCTACCTGTGGGCTCGCACCATCCAATGCGAAGGCCCCGGCTGCGGCGCGGAAGTGCCTCTGATCCGCTCGCTGTGGCTGGCCAAAAAGGCGAACCGGTCCGTCGCGCTCCAACTGGTGCCCAATCCCAAGGCGAAGCGAGTCGATTTCCGGATTATCGTGAAGCAGGGCGGGAAATGGGTGGGCCAGGACGATCCAAAAACGGAAATGTCAGATCCTCAATTCGATGGCACGGTGAAACGCGGCTCGGCAACCTGCCCGTGCTGCGGATATACGACGCCGGGCACGCGAGTGCGTGAGCAGCTAAGGCCGCGACGCGGCGGAGGGAACGATGCCCGGTTGGTGTCGGTGGTAACAACTCGACCAACGCAGGCCGGCCGATTCTTCCGTCTGCCCACCGAAGTTGAGTGCGGGGCTCCCGGTTGCGCAGCGATCGAGTTGGAGAATAGGGACCGTGAATACCGCGGACGAATGCCCCTCGTGCCGCGAGAGCCTATACCGAAAGGCGCTAGTCGATCAGGGGGAGGCTCCCCATTCACGGTGTTCATCTACGGAATGGAACAGTGGTATGACTTGTTCACCGCGCGGCAGTTGCTCGTTCTAACAACGCTGGTTCGGCTTGTCGGAACGCTGGCGACTCGGCACGGGGGTCATGAGGACAATAGCATAGCCGACGCGGTACAGACCATACTGGCATGCGCTGTCGATCGAGAAGCTGAGCACCTCAGCAGCCTCTGTCGTTGGAACGCGTCTGCACAGAAAATGCAGGCGACTTTTGGTAGACAGGCGATCCCTATCGTATTCGATTTCTGCGAGGCGAATCCATTTGGCGGTTCTGTCGGTTCCTGGAAGAACCTGCTCGAATGTGTCCTAATCCCGTTTGAAACCGGAAGCGGTGTCGAAGTGTCGGGCCATATCGAGCAGGCTCCGGCGCAGACTCATCCGCTACCCGACGATTCCGCCGTTGCTTTCTTTACAGACCCGCCGTACTACGACGCGGTTCCTTATGCCGACTTGTCCGATTTTTTCTTTGTTTGGTTACGCCGCATGATCCTCGCCGGGGTACCGGACGTGGAGCTAACACCCAAGGCGGAAGAATGCATCGTCGATGCATCTCGAAGAAAGGACAAGGCCCGTTACGAACTGATGATGAAGGAGGCAATGGCGGAAGGTCGGAGGATACTCTCTCCGACAGGTATCGGTACCATCGTGTTCGCTCACAAGTCTACCGCGGGCTGGGAGGCCCAATTACAGGCGATGATTGACGCGGGCTGGATTATGACTGGTTCCTGGCCGATCGACACAGAAATGGGTACACGGCTCCGAGCAATGGCTTCCGCTGCACTTGCATCGTCCATCCATCTGGTCTGCCGTCCACGCGAGAGTTCGGACGGCTCTGTCCGGGCCGACGACGTCGGTGACTGGCGCGACGTGCTGGTCGAATTGCCCCGTCGCATCCATGAATGGATGCCACGGCTCGCCGAGGAAGGTGTCGTGGGCGCGGACGCGATTTTTGCCTGTCTCGGCCCCGCTCTGGAAGTATTCTCCCGCTACTCCCGTGTGGAGAAGGCCAGCGGCGAGGTCATCACGCTCCGTGAGTACCTGGAGCAGGTCTGGGCCGCCGTCTCGACGGAGGCGCTGTCCATGATCTTCAAGGAAGCCGACGCCGCTGGATTAGAACCCGATGCCCGTGTGACCGCGATGTGGCTCTGGACGCTGGGCGGCGGGAACGGAGCCGATTCCACCGCGGATGACGAGGCCGCACCGGAAGAAGGTCCCGACGACGAGGAATCATCGAGCAGCGGCAAGGAAAGCGCGGTCGGGTACACGCTGGAATACGACGCCGCGCGGAAGATCGCCCAGGGGTTGGGCATCCACCTGGAGGAGATCGACTCGGTGGTCGAGGTCAAGGGCGACAAAGCTCGTTTGCGGCCCGTGGCCGAGCGGACCAAGCACCTGTTCGGAAAGGACGAAGCTGCGCCGGCGGCGACGCGGCGGAAAAAGAAGTCCCCGCAGAAGACGCTGTTTGCGGAACTCGACGAAAGCGAAGCCGCCGAGGGCGGCTGGTCCGAAATGAAGGGGCCGGCGCTGGGCGAGACCGTGCTGGACCGCGTGCATCAGGCCATGATCCTGTTCGCGGCCGGACGAAGCGATGCAATCAAGCGGTTCCTGGTTGACGACGGCGCTGGCAAAGACGCCCGCTTCTGGAAATTGGCCCAATCGCTGTCCGCGCTGTATCCGAAGAACACCGACGAAAAACGCTGGGTAGACGGGGTGCTGGCGAGAAAGAAAGGACTTGGTATGTGAGTCTTGGCTAGGCTCGCCCAATGATTTCGAGGAGCGAGGTATGTCGCATTTTATAGCCTATTGGACGCCTGATTCTGTTGCTGCAAACGAACAAAGGCCCCTGCTGGGCCATGTGCCCAGTAACCAGTTGCATAAGGTCCGTATTGGTAGTGTATTGTGGGTTGTCACGAGCGAAGAACCAAACGACCTTGTTCTGGTGGGACGTTTGCGCGTTGATCGCATACTCAGTCAGTCACAGGCATGTGCATTTCTCGACGACTGGAACCTCTGGCAAGCGAAGTATCACGCCGTGTGTGATGAACCTCAATTGAAGGTGAATCTGGACATATCCCGATATGCGAGAAGCCTGACATTTGAAGGGCCCACCAAGAGATTACCAGTTGGATTCACGGGACAGAGCTTCCAGGCACTCAGAAGGCTCGACGTCTCGTCTGCCAATCTGCTCGAACGCCTTTTTGCCCGAGCGCTGCTTGAGCGGGCAGAGGAGACATGATAGGCCAGCGGAGAATACGCCGTAAAAGAGAAGGGATCGTCGCTGATGGCAAAACTGAAACCCTGGTACCAAGTCGTAACACCCCGCGAGGACTTGCGGGAGAATCGCCCGATGGACGCGTCGGAGTTCGCCGTCCATCTGGACCACATCCGTGAAGGCCGCGAGACAGTGTCCAAGGACTACAGCGAGCCGAATCGGTTTTTCGAACGGACCTACATGACGGGAAGTCTGCTGGACTTGTGTTCGCAGGTCGTACGCCGCCTGTCGGGAATCCAAGTCGAAACATCGGCCGTATTCAACATGGCCACACAAATGGGCGGCGGCAAGACACACTCGCTAACGACCACCTATCACTTGGCGACACACGGAGAACCGGCCAAGCATTGGAAGGGCGTCGATCGGGTGCTCGCCAAGGCCAGCGTGCCGCAAGTGCCCAAGGCGGACGTGGCCGTGTTCGTTGGTACTGAGTTCGACGTGTTTCATGGCCGCAGCGGCAGCGGGGAACCGATGCGCAAGACACCGTGGGGTGAGATCGCTTGGCAACTCGGCGGCGGGAAGGCCCTGGCCGCCGTAGCAGAGCACGACGCGAAGTGTGTGGCCCCCGCCGGCGATGCGTTGCGAGCGATGTTGCCTTCCGGACCCACGCTGATCTTGATGGACGAGTTGATGAACTACATCAGCCGCGCCCGCACGACGGGGGGCGGCGGCCAGTTCTACGATTTCTTGCAGAACCTATCCGAAGAGGCGAGGGCGCGGAAGAACATGGTGGTTTGCGTGTCTCTTCCTGCGTCCGAGGGGCCGGCGGCGCAACTGCAGATGAACCCGGATGACTTCCGTGATTACGCTGCTCTGAAGACGTTACTCGACCGGGTCGGCAAGGCGATCATGATGTCGGCCGGCGCAGAAATCGCAGAGATCATCCGCCGCCGGCTGTTCGAATGGTGGGGGATGCCAGAGGATGGCCGCAAGACCGCCAGCGGTTATGCGGAGTGGGCCATCGAACACGCCCCGGAGCTGGTCGGCATCGACGCCGACACCGCCTGCGGGAAGTTCCAGGAGTGCTATCCATTTCACCCGTCAGTGCTGTCCGTCTTCGAGCGGAAATGGCAGAGCCTGCCCCGGTTCCAGCGCACCCGCGGCATCCTGCGGCTGTTGGCCTTGTGGGTCGCCCATGCGTATCAGGAAGAGCATCGCAAGGCGTCGCGCGAGCCGCTCATCACCCTTGGTTCCGCCCCACTGGAAGACCCGATCTTCCGCGCCGCCCTGTTCGAGCAGTTGGGCTCGACGGAGTTGGAGATTCCCGTCACGACCGACATCGCGGGAAAGAACGACGCCCATGCGGTGCGACTAGACCGGGAGGGCAACGAAGCGATCAAGAAAGCCAATCTACACCGCAAGGTGGCGTCGACGATCCTGTTCGAGTCCAACGGCGGGATGTGCCAGTCGCAAGCCGAGGCCGCGCTCCCCGAAATCCGCCTGAGTGTCGGCAGCCCGGACTTGAACTTGGCCGACGTGGACCACGTTCTTGGCGCTCTGGTCAGTACCTGCTACTACCTGAACTGGGACCGCAACCGGTATCGTTTTGGCTTGACTCCCAACCTGAATCAGGTTTTCGTCACCCGCCGCGGGGCCGTGAAACAGAAGGACATCGACGAGCGGATCAAGCAGCAGACCCAAAAACAGTTCGGGGAGGGCACGAAGGAAATCGACCGGCGTTTCTTTCCGGAGCGAAGCAACGACGTCCCCAACCGGCCGGCGCTGACCCTGGTCGTCCTCGGCCTGGAAAACACGCTGAGCCACAGATCGACTCCCCAAATGATGGAGACCATTGTGCGCGAGTGTGGCACTTCCGGCCGCACGTACAAGTCGGCCCTGATCTTCGCCGTCCCGGACTCGGCCGACGCCATCCGACAGGCAGCGCAAGATCTGCTGGCCTGGGAAGGCATTGACGACGACACGGAGACGAAATCGAGGCTGGACGAAGCCCAAAAGCGTCAACTGGCCCGCAGCTTGAACCGCGCTGAGGGTGACATGAAGGAGGCCATCTGGCGGGCCTACCGCAACGTGTTCCTGCTGGGCACCGACAACAAACTACGCCACATCGACTTGGGGCAGGTCACGTCCAGCATGGCCAAGAGCATCGTCGATCTGTATCTGAACGAATTGACTCGCACGGACGACATCACCAAGGGCGTGGGCGCGAGAAAACTGTTGCGCTACTGGCCGCCGGCTCTGACCGAGTGGTCCACGAAGAGCGTCCGCGACGCTTTCTTCTCTTCCCCGCAACTTCCGCGACTGTTGGACGGAGACGCCGTCAAACGCACGATCAGCGACGGCGTGACCGAGGGCCTGTTGGGCTACGCCACGAAGGACGACCAGGGCCGGCTGGTGCTGGTGCGCTTCCGGGCCACGCTCAATGAACCCGAAGTCGAAATCGACGAGGGCATGTTCATTTTGAAAGAGGCGGACGCTCTCAAATTGGTCGATCCACCGCGATTAGCGCAGATCGCCGTCACTCCGCCCCAAGTCGCGTTGAAGCCGGGTGAGCGTGCCTCGTTCTCGATTGCTGCGCGCGACCAGTACGACAAGCCCATCGCCGTGCCCGCAACCACGTGGTCGGCCAAAGGCGGCTCGGTCAGCGACGACGGCGTCTTTACGGCCGGCGAGGCCGAGGGCCAGTACACCGTGCGCGTCACGACCAACGGCCTGGAAGCGATCGCCGAAGTCCGGATCGCCAAGCAGTCGGTATTGCGCCCGCCCCCGCCTCCCGGCAAGCAACTGATCCGCTGGACCGGCGACGTCCCGCCGCAGAAGTGGATGAACTTCTACACCAAGGTCCTGAGCCGCTTGGTCGCCACCAAGGGCCTAAAACTGCGAGTCACCTTCGAGGCCCCCGCCGAAGGCGACGAAGGAACGACACAAGCCGACAAAACCAAATCGGGCCTGAAGGAATTGGGACTGGATGACAACGTGACACTCGACTAGACCGGACGGCTGCACGCCGGCTAGCGCGTGTTCTTGCGGACCAGGGGTAGCGATCGTTTTCTGGCGATTCACCAGCGACTCCGTGAACATCCGGATCTTGTGAAAGGCAGACGAATGTCCCTCGCAGACGACTTCCGCGAGTTGGCCGACCGCTTTCGGCGAATCGCGACCTCTCCCCACCCGGACGAATCGGGGGAATTCGTTGATGCAGCGGCATACGGTGGCCAGTTGGTGAGACGGGCGGGCGAGGAGGCGGGCATCACGTTATCTGACGAAATCGAATGGCCGGATCTCAGGCTAGGGCTGACTGACGAATCGAACGAAGCCTGGATGTGGTGTTTTCTCGACTTTGTGCATAACTCGGGTTTCCCGCTGCCCGACAGGGCAGACTTCCCTGAGCCCGCGTTCCCCGCTGACTATGTTGATCGCAGGGCGGCCGAATTGTGCGAAGAGGCGGCCCGTTGGTTGGCCGAGCAAATCGAGAACCCGCCCGACCGGGGCGAGTTGTTCGACATTTTGATGCACAAGCTCGCCGAGTTGAAAGTGTACGTGGAGAACTCTTCCGAAGGGAGTTTGCTTGACGGCTGTGCTACTTTGCTCCTCCAAATCGAACAATGCGCGAGAGATGCGCACATCGCTTGCCCAATTCGCCTTGAGGAAAGAAAAGGCCGCGAGATTCTGTGGTGGTATGTGCCCTCCGGTGAAGCGTGCGAGGGGTTACGGATCGACGAAGACGCACAAGATGGCGTCAGCCGCGAAGTATGGTTCGGAAGGTTGGCCAGAGCCCGCACTGATATACTGAGGCACATCCAGATTTGGCAGGACGTTTTGCCGATTTGGCGCTCCGAACTGGAACCCGATACCGATGCGCTCGCCCGCACGATTTCGGGGCAGAAGACGCTGTCCGCGGCGACGGCCACACAGTACACCATCCCGCCAGGAGTTCGCACTAGACCGATGAGCAAGAGCGAAGCTGCCCGTTACATGGGCTACAAAGGCGGGCCAAAGCGTAAAGCCGCCCAAATCACAGCCGGGATGGAAAAAGGGACGATCCCCAACGAAAAGATAAACCGCCAGAGCTACGTCTTCGATATTCGCAGTTTCCCTGCAGACTGCCACCACAAGGTCAGAACTCAGAGCACTTGACTCACGGCTTCTCACCTGATCTGACCGCAACTGGCCGTGACTCACTCCAACTCGCCAGTCGCAGTTGTGGACCGACTACCGAACGGGCGTATATTCTCCGTCAAATGCTGAACGCAACGTGTGCGTTGCCAATTCGGACCCTTTTTGACGGAGATTGACCAGTGGCGAAACGTCCCCCAGCAAGCCCGGATTCACCGGGAGTGATTGTGGCCGATGCAGTCTATCGGCTCGACGAAATCCAAAACCGTCTGAAGCTGGGGCAGCACGCGCTGCGTCAAGCGCGGCGGGCCGGTCTTCGCATCCGCCGTATCGGCCGGCGCGGCTATGTTCTTGGCCGCGACGTGATGGAGTTCATGGATCGAGAAACTCGCTGAGAGGGACTGACGGTGCAACCAATAAACCTGCAAGAGATGTTTGGGCGGCGGTATCGCGTGACTTTCGACGAAAGCTATCACCACGAGCGGCCCGAATTCCGGGCAGCGGAGGCACCCTGGCTCATGACCCTCCCCTGTCGGCATGGGCACATTTACCCTTGGGGCGGTGACCTACTGGCAGCCAGTACCTGCAGCCGTGGTTCGGTCGTGAAGAAGCTGCTGGCGTTGCCGTATGTCCAGCTTCGCCAGGATGGCAGCGATGGCATCAACGTCTCGTTCCCGGTGGGGCATTTTGGCGAAGTGGCGCGGATCATGAAGCCCCGACGGCGACGCCGGCTTTCGGAATCGCAGCGGCGGGCGGCGACGGAACGCCTCCGGGCGTATCAATTCGCCGCACGTCGCGACGTTCCCAGCGAGCGCCGACGTGTCCGGAGTGGCGTGCCTGATTCGCAGCCCAACGGAGCCGCGACCGCTAATTTGGACGTGACTTTGCGCCATCCACACAACGAATCCGGAGCTTCCGCGAACCGGGGCCCCAAGGTCGTTGCGAGGCGATCGACGATTCACTCGGACAACAAGTGAACTGGACGACCACGCGATCCAAGTTCCGCTACCGAGAATTCCTAAACCAAAAAACGGGCGACGTGCTGCTTTGGGGAAGCCTGTCACGACGCCCTGGAGATCACACGATGAATGATAACAGCAATCACCTTGCGGCGAAAGGGCGGTCGGTTCTGGAGAATGCCCTGGACTACGCAAGTCGCGGCTGGTGTATCGTTCGTGCCGCAGCGAACAAGAAGAAACCTCTGGGAAAATGGACCCAGTTCCAAACCGAGAGGCCGACCGAAGAGATGCTTCAGAAGTGGTTCGGCAACGGCAAGCAACGGAACCTGGGCGTCATTCTGGGGCAGGTGTCGGGCGGCTTGGCGTGCCGCGACTTTGACACCATTGAGAGTTACAAGCGATGGGCGGCTGCACACGGCGACTTGGCCGCGAGACTGCCCACGGTCAAGACAAGGCGAGGCTACCACGTCTACTTCATTACAAAAGAACTTCGTTACATCGAACTGTCCGATGGCGAATTCCGCGCCGACAGCAAGCACTTCAACATGCTGCCGCCAAGCCTGCATCCAGAAGGTCATGTCTACAGATGGGTAATCACAATGCCGGACGGTCCGCTGCCGTTCATCGCCGACGTGAACGCCGCTGGTTTTCTCGACACCAAAGCCACTGAAACCCATGCAACAGAGAGCACACAGATTACGGAGATTACGGACGACAACCGAGGATTACTAAGGTCAACTGAGGCAATGTGTGTGGAGGGTGTGTGCAGCGACACACCAGAACAACCAAATGGCTCTGTTGTCTCCGTACACTCTGTTGCAGGTCCCAGCGTAGAACAAGTGATCGAGGAGTCGCTCCCGAAGCAGATACGACAGCGACATTGCCAAGTCTTCGACCTTGCACGCGCCTTAAAAGCGATTCCCTGGCTGGCGGATGCAGAAGGCAAGTCTCTGGAACAGTACGTCCGACGTTGGCATTGCCTTGGTGTCAAGCGAGGCGTCATTGCCACGGTGCCGTTCGAGGAAACTTGGATTGATTTCTCCCTTGCATGGCCGAAAATCAAATTCCCCAAAGGAGCCGAACCGATGGCAACGATTTTTTCGCGAGCCCAGAATGCCATTCCACCTGCGGCGCAGAAGTACGAGCAATCGGGGCTGCGTGTCCTGGTGGCAATTTGCCGAGAGCTGCAACGGGCGGCTGGCACAAACCCTTTCTTCCTTGGGTGCCGTACCGCCGGCCGACTGCTCGGTGTGGACCACACGACGGCTTGGCGCTGGCTCTGGCTATTAAAGCAAGACGGCATTCTCCACGAGGTCGAAAAAGGCGATCACGCCAAACGTCGAGCAAGCCGATATCGGTATCTCCGCGAGTGACCGGACTATGCGAAAATGACGGGACGGCATCAGCGAATAACCAGTTGGCGGGACTGATTATCGAACGGGTCAAGAAAGGAGAAACGCATGGGCGAAATCGTCGTGAAGGTGGTCGAGTTCCGCGACCGCCGACATTATCAGATGCAGTGGCGCGACCCGGACACGGGCCGCAAGAAAACCAAATCGACGGGCATCGAGCGGACTGGTCGGGCCAGCGACCGGAAGAAGGCCGAGAAGGCAGCCGGGAAGTTCGAGGCTGCGTTACGGGAAGGGCGGCACAGCGAGCCCGCCAAAGTGCCGTGGGCGGAGTTCCGGGAACGCTACGAGGATGAGGTGCTGGCAGGCTTGGCCGACAAGACGGATCGTCGGGTGCAAGGCATCTTCAACGCGGTGGAGCAGATCCTTCACCCGGAAAGGCTCCGGGACGTGACGACCGACCGGCTGAGCCACTATCAGCGGGTGCTCCGGGACCGGGGAGCATCCGAAAGCACGATTGCCTGCCATCTATCGCATTTGAAGGCGGCTTTACGGTGGGCGGGCCGGATCGGCCTACTCCCGAAAGTGCCCCTCATCCAGAAGCCCCGCCGGGCAAAGTCCGCCGATGTGATGAAGGGCCGGCCGGTGACCGGGGAGGAGTTCGAGCGGCTGCTGGAGAAGGTCGAGGCCGGGCTGCTGAAGGCCGCGCTGCGGACCGGTCACCCAAAACGCGAGACCAAGCGGCGTATCGGCGAAGAGGCCCTGAACCGCCGCCGCGAACAGCAGAAGGCCCGTGTGGCCGCCGTCGCCCCCACGTGGCGGCACTACCTCCGCGGCCTTTGGCTGTCTGGGCTTCGTTTGGCCGAATCCCTGGAGTTGTCCTGGGACGATGGGGCCAAGCTGTGCGTGGATCTGTCCGACAAGTACCCGATGCTGAAGATCCCAGCCGAACTGGAGAAAGGCCACAAGGATCGTCTGCTCCCTTTGGCCCCCGAGTTCTGTGAGTTCCTGCTGGAGACGCCGGAGCACGAGCGGACGGGGTTCGTCTTCAACCCGCTCCCGTTCCGGGGGGACGGTCGGGTAGCTGCCGACCGAGCGATGAAGGTCATCTCGACCATCGGTCAGTGCGCCGGCGTGAAGGTCGCCACGGACGCGAGGACGGGGAAGATCAAGTACGCCTCGGCTCACGATCTGCGGCGGTCATTCGGCGAGCGGTGGGCGGCCCGGATCATGCCACCGGACCTGATGCTCCTGATGCGTCACGAAAGCATCGAAACGACGCTGCGGTTCTACGTCGGCCGCAACGCCCAGCGAACCGCAAAGACACTGTGGGAGGCCCACAAAAAGGCCCAATCTGGTAACACTTCTGGTAACAGTGCCCAGATCTCCCCCGATTCTGCTGCCGAGCAAATCGACGTAACTCCTTCCTGTGCAAGGCATTTCTAAAGCACGCCCAGCAGGATTCGAACCTGCGACCTGCGGATTAGAAGTCCGCTGCTCTATCCAGCTGAGCTATGGGCGCTTGTGCGGTGTTTTACCGTGTCTTATTGATGTTTTGCATTTCGTTGCTTGGAGTATTGACACCCATTTTGACACCCGCTTGGCTGTTTCTTGGAAACTTGGAAATGAGACACCCGTCCGGTGAGACGAGCGGGTGTTAGTGACAGCTACCTGGCTCCTGCACGAGGAGGTGAGCATCATGGCCAAGTGTAGCAAAAAGTCTGAACTCAAGAAGCCCTGTCCGGACTTCACCTTGTTTCCGCACAAGGGAACAAACCGCTGGGCAAAGAAGATCCGGGGGAAACGCCACTACTTCGGGAAGATCCTTCCCGACGATCCGATCCCAAAGGCGAAAAAGCCCTTGCCCTGTGGCTTGACCAGAAAGATGATTTGCTTGCCGGCCGTAGCCCCCGCGTTTCCGGCGACGGCTTGACCGTGGCCGACTTGTGCAATCGATACTTGACCAGCAAGTACCACAAGCTGCAGGCTGGCGAACTGTCGCCCCGCTCTTTTGCCGATTGCAAGGCGGCAGCGGAGCGCATTGACGTGTTTGGCCAGTTGGGCGTTGATAAGGATTCCCGAACAGCGCTGCGAACGAGTTGGCGGGCCCCAGAGACGAGAACCTGCTGGCTACGGCGATGGCCCGGCGGAGTGACGAAGCGAGTCAAGATCGGGTCCCGGACCGCATCCGGCTGCAGCGGTACGAGCGGGAGTTGGACGATCGGTTGGGAGAATTGGCGGCGTGAAAGACGAATTCGCGTGGAGTGGCAATCCTGGATAGATAGGCAAGCTGGCTAATTGACATCAACCCTGATGCACACAAGAATACTCGCTGGATAGATCCGATATTCCGGCATTTCTTCATCGCTGAACACCAACCACGTATCCAGGATTGCTCTGCGACTTGTTGCGACGACAGATTTTCGTGCGTCTGGTCGGAGTGAATTTCGTCCCACGAAGCTGTCTTTAGACTTGTACTGACGAACGGATGTGGTGGGCTTCAGCTGTATACTGTGGTCGCCAGTATACCGCACGCGGCTTGAATCGGCGACGGATGCGGCATCGTCGCCCGTGTGTGGTATCTGTTCACCCTTGAGGCGGACGAGATCTCGCTGCTTGGGCGGGGCCTGCTCGTCTGATTTGCCGCAAGTCATCTAGTTTTTTGTTCGGGAGTCATCTCATGGCGTGGAACGAGTGGCGGCAGACGGCGGTGCGGCAGACGGCGGTGCGGCAGGTCAGGAGGCGGGGGCGGAAGGCGACGGACAAGACGCGGCAGTGGCGGCGGCAATTGCGTTTGGAGGCGTTGGAGGATCGCCGGTTGCTGGCTAACAGCGTCCCGGCGATCACGAGCCTGCAGATCCTGCCGACGCTGGAGAACGAGGTCGCCACCTTGAGCGGTGCGTTTGCGGATGGCGATGGCGGCGACCAGCACCGGGTGTGCGTCCAGTGGGGCGACGGAACCAGCCAGATCCTGGATCTGGCTACGGGGGAGCGAACGTTCACGGCGCAGCACACGTACCTGCAGGACGGTGGTTTTCCGGTCAGCGTTTCCGTGTCTGACCGGCCGTTGACGCTGGGGCTGGTGGGCTTATGGAACTTTGACGACGCGGCGGCGACGGACGCGTCGGGCTTCGGGCAGAACGGGACCGTAGGCAGCAGTCTCACGTTCGATGCCGATGTGCCTTCGACGCTCGGCAGCGGGCAGTCGCTGACGGCCGTGGGGACGGTCGGCACGGCGGGCATCGTCCAGATCCCCAACGCGGGCCACCTGGAGACGATGCGCGATCAACTGACCGTGGCGTTCTGGGTCAAAGCGGACACGACGACCGCCGCCTGGTCCCGCATCGTCCGCAAGGGCAGCGAAGGCAGCGCTGCCCGCACCTGGCTGGTCGACCGCTATGGCAGCAGCACCGAAACCAACGTGCGTGTCGACACGGTGGGGGCCGGGGGCGTCAACAATCAGAACATCGCCGTCACCGGGGTGACCGTCTTGGACGGGACGTGGCATCATCTGGCCTATACTCTGAACCGGGGACATTGGGAGGAGTACGTCGACGGCGTGCGACAAGGAACGGGCGGTTCGTACAGTCACGGCGACGGTTTGTTCAACAGTCAACCCGTGTGGCTGGCGGGCAACAACGGCAACGGCAATTTCACGGGCAGGCTGGACGACGTGGCGATCTGGAACCGGGCTTTGACGGCCACCGAGATCGCGGCGGCCGCGGCGGCGGCGATTCCCAGCGAAGGGCATTCGGACGTCGAAACCGTGGCGGCCTGGGTCCATGACACGGCGCCGCAGATCACCTCGTTGACCATCGATCCAGTGCTGGAAAACGGCACGGGTACGTTGTATTTGGAGTTTGCCGATCCCGGCACGCTGGACGCGCATCGCATCGCCATCGACTGGGGCGATGGTCAGCAGCAGACGGTGAATCCGGCCGTGGGACAACGCTCGTTGACCATCCCCCACCAGTACCTGGACGACGATGCCGACGATGCCTACGACATCCACGTGACGCTGTCGTATGCCAACCCGTTGGCGGACGGACTGGTGGGATTCTGGAACTTTGACGGGGCGCAGGCCCTGGACTCCACCGCCAACCACAACGACGGGACGCTGCAGGGCAACGCGTCGTACAGCACGGAGGTGACGCCGGCGTTGGGATCGGGGAACTCGCTGAGCGTCACGGCGGGGGGGCGGGTCGAGATCCCACATTCGCCGTCCCTGTCGATCAACGATACTCTGACCGTCGCCTACTGGATGAAGGCGGACAACGCGGCCCAGGCCGGCGCGTACACGCGGCCCCTGGGCAAGGGCGGCAACCCCGGCTGGGAGTTCCAGCGGTCCGGCACGACGAGCCGGCTCGATTTCCGCGTCGACACGACGGCGGGCACGAACCAGGTCGCGGGCGGCTACCTGAACGTGTTTGACAACCGGTGGCATCATCTCGGCCTGACGTTCAACGCGGGCAACTATGCCACGTCCATCGACGGGGTGACGAACAGCGCGGGCACGTACAAGCACGGGACAGGCTTTGCGAATGCCAGCACGTTGGTGCTGGGAGCTGCCACTACCAGCGGCGGCTATCCGCTCACCGGGCTGTTGGACGAGATGGCGGTCTGGAACCGGCCGCTGTCGGCTGCGGAACTGCAGCAAGTGGGGACGCGGTCCCTGGTCACGCTGTTGGCAACCGACACGGATTCCATCATCGTCACCGTGACCAACGTGCCGCCGAGCGTGCCCGATCGGTCGGCGATGATCGCCGAGAACGAGACCGTGGCGTTCGACCTGACGGCCGGCGTGACGGATCCGGGGACGCTGGATGTCCTGAGCATCAACTGCGTGACGCAGCCAGCGCAAGGGGGCCGTGTGACGCTGGCGGGGACCATCGCGACGTTTGAGCCCGGCACGGATTTCGACGGTCTGACCACGGGCGAGAAGGCGGTCGTGTCGTTCGAGTACACCGTCGAAGATGATGATTTCGGGATCGCTGCAGGCACCGTCACGATTACGCTCATCGGCCAGAACGATTGCCCCCAGATCACGGACATGACCGTGAGTTCCCCGGTCGACGAAGGCGCAGCGGCGACTTTGGACGTGACCTTCACCGATCCGGAAACGGCCGACACGCATCTGGCCGTAATCGACTGGGGCGATGGGACCGCACCGGTGCTGCAGAACATCGCTCCGGGTGCCCGCACGTTGCAGGCGACGCACGCGTACGCGGACGGCGGCTCGCCCTCCACCGATTACAGCGTGGAAGTGACCGTCTACGAGGCCCTGGGCTACCAGTTGGCCGGGGCCTGGAACTTCGACAGCAGCAACGCAGCGGACATCAGCGGCAACGCGAACAACGGCACGGTCGGCAGCGGGCTGAGCTTCGCCCCGGACCTGCCGCCGGCGATTGAGGTCGGGATGGCACTCCAGGGCAACGCCGTCGGCGGGGCCGCCGGGTATGTCGCGGTCGCGAATGCGGCCAACCTCCAGGCGCTGAACCATCAGCTGACCGTGGCGTTCTGGCTGAAGGCCGCCGCCGCCGACAACGCTGCCTGGTTTCGCATTCTCCGCAAGGGCGACGAGGCCGCCGGGGCGACCAGCTGGCTTGTCAACCGGAATGACAGTGGGAGCGACATGCTCATGCGCACCGACACGGTTGGTACCGGCGGTGCGTTCAACCAGAACCGTCACGGCGGGCCCGGCACCGTTCTGGACGGCCAATGGCATCACCTCGCTTACGTGCTGGATCGCGGTTCCACCCAAGAGTATGTCGATGGCGTGCTGACGAGCAGCGCGACGTATCTACACGGCGACGGTCTGTCCAACACGCAGCCGTTGCTGATTGCCGGGATCGGCTCCAACAACCTCAGGGGCTTGATGGACGACGTGGCCGTGTGGGGCCGCCCGCTGTCGGCCGCCGAGGTGGGCCTGCTGGCGACCCGCGCGGTGCCGGCCGGCGCCTATTCGGATACGGCCTCCCGCACCATCACGGTCAGGAACGTGCCGCCCACGGCGCCCGACGTGTCTGTCAACGTGACCGAAAGCCAAACCACGACGGTCGCGCTGCTGGCGGGGGCCACGGACCCGGGCGCGTTGGATACGTTGAGCGTGCTTGCGTTCACGCAGCCCGATCCGCATCGCGGCAGCGTTTCCGTGGCGGGCGGCGCGGCCACGTTCGAGCCGGGCACGGACTTTGAGCACCTCGCCTTTGGCCAGCAGGACGTCGTCACGTTCCAGTACACCGTGGATGACGGGGACGGCGGAACCGGCACGGGCACGGTCACCGTCACGGTAAAGGGGCAGAACGATGCTCCCGTGGTCAACGACGATCCAACGGCCGCTTCGGACCCGGATTACACCACGGACAAGAACACGCTGCTGGCGACCGCCGCGGCCCACGGCGTGTTGGTCAACGACACCGACCCCGACGCAGACGACCGGTTAGTCGTCGCCCAGTACGACGCGACGAGCAGCTTGGGGGCCGCGGTCAGCGTCACCCCGGACGGCGGCTTTGCCTACGACCCGACTGGCTCGGCCGCCTTGCAGACCTGGGCGGCTGGCCAAACCGCCGTGGACGCGTTTGGGTACACCGTGCGCGAAGTCTTTCTGGCCGACGACTTTGACGACAACATCCTGGACGGCGCCAAGTACACCGTGAACACCAGCGTCCCGCAGGGCGGCGCTGCGGTGACCGAAGAGGGAGGCCGCATCAGGATCGCCGGTCGCGGGCATCTGGTGACCGTGCGGCAGTACAACCCGCTCACCGCGGGTCTTCGCCTAAGCGGAACCTGGACGTTCGAAAGCACGGACGACTTCCTGCAGATCCTGACCCGCAGCAACGGCGTGCCCGATGCCGGGTATGGCGAGACGACAGCAGGGTTGGAATTCAGCATAAGCCAGCTCGGTACGCAACCCAACCTCACCGCCCGTGGCGGCGTCGCCGTCGTCTCGAACCTGGTGCGGACGGGAACGCTGTCGGGGATGAGCACCGCTGGCAAGACGTTCGCCTTCGAGATCATCGACGACGGCGCTCATGCCTCGTTCACGCTCATCGAAGTTGGCGATCCGGCCAACACGGCGACCGTCACGGCCGATCTGAGCGGCGGCCCGGCCGCCACAAATCACGTCGTCTTTCACAACCGCGAAGGCGGGCGGGTTTCCAGCCTGGACGATCTGCAGATCGCTGGCACGGCGACCTACCAGGCGATGGCCCGGATCACGGTGCAAGGCCGCGGCGACTCGGAAGTCAACCTGAACCTGGCGGGCCTGCCCGGCGGAGCCGCCGGCAACGACGGGAATGCCGACACGATCATCGTCAGGCTCAACGGCGATCAAAGCCAGCGCGAGATCTACATCGGCTCCGTGGCTCCGGCCAATCTGCTGCGGTCAATCCCCGCCGCGGACGCCAACCGGCTGAAGATCATCGGTTCGGGCGACAACGACACGCTGCTTGTCGATTTTACCAACGGCGACCCGCTGCCGGCGGTCCCGACGGGGGCGGCGATCGAATTCGCGGGCGGCGGCCAGACCAGCACGAATCCGGGCGACCGGTTGAGCGTCTGGGGCGGCACGTTGGAAACGGTGACGGTCAACCACCTGAACGCCACCGACGGCAGCGTCGATTTGGACGGCCAGGTGATCGCGTACACAGGTTTGGAGCCGGTGGACGTGACGGGCTCGACAATCTCCAAGATCGTGGTCAACCTGCCCGACACGGATGACGCCGACGACGACGACACAACGTTCTCGATCGCCGGCGGAAACCTGGTTGTGTCCAGCAACGTGGTGCCGCCGGAGCACGAGTCGGACGCGATCAGCCTGAGCGGCGTAACGGAAATCGAAATCAACGCCCGCGCGGGTGACGACCTCGTGCGGCTCGATGCCAGCTTGTCGACCTACACGGCCGGTGGCAACACGCTGGTGGTCAACGGCGGAGCCGGCGCAGACCAGGTGCTGGTGGCCAGCGGCGTGCGTCTAAACGGCAACGCGGACCACAGCGCGGCCTTGGACCTGCAGGGCGGCACGCTGGCGCTGCTGGCCGATGCCCAGTTCGATTCGCTGCAGGACAGCATCGGCACGGGCACGGTGAACCTGGGCAGCTTTACGCTCACGGTGGGCGATCCGTTTAGCACGGCCTTTGACGGCGTCATGGACGGCGTCGGCGGCGGGCTGACCAAGATCGGTGGCGGCACCCTGACGCTCCACGGGACCAACGCCTACAGCGGCGACACCTCGATCGCTGGCGGCACGCTGCGGTTGGGCAGCGGCAGTGCCTTGGGAGCCACGGCCGGCGGAACGACGGTCAACGCGGGCTGCACGCTGGAATTGAACGGGCAGACCATTTCCGAGCCGGTCACGCTGGCCGGCGGCACGCTGAGCAACACCCATGCCACCGCGGATGCCTACCTGACCACCAGCACGCCCCTGACGCTCGACGCTAACAGCGTGCTCAACGCCGGCCCGCAATCGCTGCAAATCGACGCGCGGATCACGGGCGTAGGAGGTTTCACCACCACAGGCTCCAGAACGATCCGGCTCAGCAACCCGCTGAACGACTACCAGGGCGCCACAGTCCTCACCGGACAATACACCGACTTGCTGGCCAACGAAGTCATCCCCGATACGTCGGACTTGTCGGTCGGCATTTATGTGAACCTGCGGGGCCACACCGAGACGGTCCGCAGCCTGTCGGGCAGCGGGTCCGTGTACAGCAGCACGGGGCCGGCCACGCTTCGCATCGGCGCCCATGACGGCAGCGGGACTTTTGCCGGAAGGATCTGGCAGAACAGCCAACCGGTCTCGGTGGTCAAGATCGGCGCCGGAACGCAAGTCCTCAGCGGCGTCAGCGACACCACGGGCAGCTTTACCATCGACGCCGGCACGCTCAAGTTGGAAAATGCCAGCGCCTTGGGAACCACGACCGCCGGAACCACAGTCAACGCCGGCGGCACGTTGGAGTTGAACGGGCTGACGATTGCCGAGCCGGTCACCTTGGCCGGCGGCACGCTGAGCAACGCCAACGCCGCCGCGCACGCTTACCTGGACGGCAGCAGCACGCTGAGGCTCAACGCCGACAGCGTGCTGAACGCCGGTCCGTACGGGCTGTACATCCAGGCCCAGATCACGGGCCCGGCGGGGTTCCGCACCAGCGGCTCCAACGCGGTCCGGCTGAGCAACCCGTTGAATGACTACCAGGGCGCCACGGTCCTCAACGGCACGTACACCGACCTGCTGGCCGACGAAGTGATCCCCGACACTTCGGACTTGACGGTCAGCAATTATCTGAACTTGCTGGGCCGCACCGAGACCGTCCGCGGCCTGTCCGGCGGCGGGTTGGTGTACAGCAGCAGCTCGTCTGCGACGATCCGGGTCGGCGCTCACGACGGCAGCGGCGCGTTTTCAGGGAAAATTTGGCGGAACGCTCAGCCTGTCTCGGTCGTCAAGATCGGCGCCGGCACGCAGACCTTCAGCGGCCTCAACAATACGACCGGCAACGTCACGGTCAGCGGCGGCACCGTCGCGCTGGCCAGCGCTACGAACAATAGCTTTGCTTCCGCACCGCTGATCGACCTGGGCGCCGGCACGGTCCTGGACGTGACCGGATTGGCGGGCAGCCAGTTGAACCTGGCCAGTGGGCAAACGCTGCGCGGAAATGGGACCGTCAACGGGAACCTGTTCGAACAGGCCGGTTCGTCGGTCGCGCCGGGAACCAGTCCGGGGATCATTACCGAAAACGGAAACTTGATTCTGGCCGGCAGTCGCACGCTGGAGGTGCAGAGCGCGGGCATGTCGCCGCCCAACGCCGTGGCGGGAACCGATTATGACCAGATCCGCGTGACGGGAGGCGGCGCCGTGGCGATCACAGCCGGAGCAACGCTGAACATGGCGTACAGCGGCGCGCCGGGGACGTTCCATCCCACCGCCGGGCAAGTCTTCACGCTGATCGATAACGACAACAACACGCCGATGCTGGACCTGATCAGCGGGACCTTCACGGCCGTCACGCCGTCCCCGCTGGTTTTGGACGGCCAATCGCTGACGCTGTTCTACAACGGGGGCGACGGCAACGACCTGGTGCTGGTGGCCACGCCCGCCCCCAGCGTTGTTTATGTCGAGGACTCGTGGAGCGCGCTCAGCGCCGGGACGTTCATCACGGATGCGGATTACGGGACCGCCGGGGACCAGAACGCCGTGCTCGGCTACAACGCCTTTGCGACGATCGGTGCGGGCCTGACGGCGTTGGGCGGCAGCGGGACGCTCGTGGTGCGCGACGGCTCGTACCCGGAAGCGGTCGGTCTGTCGGATTCGCTGGCGCTCCGACTGACGGGGGCCACGGAACTGGGCACCGGCACGGTCACCGTCGCTTCCCTGGCGGGCCTGGCGGCCAATGCGGTGCAACTGGGCGTGAGCGAAGCCGCCGCGTCCCTGGTGGCCGGCGACGACGTCAACACCGAGTATGCTGGAACGCTCAGCGGCCCCGGCGGTCTGACGAAACAAGGGACCGGCACGCTGACGTTGAGCGGGACGAACGCCTTCTCCGGGATCACACGGGTCCGCGAAGGCACTTTGACGGTCGCGGACGATCAGGCCTTGGGCACAACCGCCGGAGGGACCGTGGTCAGCGGCGACGGGACGTTGTTGCTGTCGGGCGGCGTCCACGTGGGCGACGAAGCGTTGACGCTGGCCGGAACCGGAGTCGGCGGCGGCGGAGCGCTGCGCAGCGAGAACGGCGACAACCGCTTTGCCGGAGACATCTTCCTGATGCCGCCAGCGCAAGGGGGCGCAATCACCGGCGCGATCGCCAGCAACTCCAGCGGTCCGGTTGCACCGCAGATCGTCTCCGGCCCTGCGCCCGCGGGCCTGCAGGAAGACGTGCTGGCTTTCGTCGACCGGGCGCATCAATGGAACGGCGCCACCACGGCGGGCATTCCCGCGTCACTACTCGGTGCGGACTACGTCCAGCTGGACAATGACGACCGTTCGGTCAGCAACTACGCGCTGGATCTGTCGTTCGCTGCCGAGGTCGACCTGTACCTCTTCATCGACAACCGTGTCAACGTGGCGGTTAGCATGCCCTGGGTCGCCGCTCTGGGCTTCACGGACACCGGCCTGGACATCGGCGTCGATGAAGGCGGCGACGGGGTCGGACCGGGCGTCGGTGTCAACAGCACCTCGTCCATCTACCGGCTGCCAGGAGTCAGCGGGGCCGTCACGCTGGGGCCGCAGAACGTGGCGGAGAGCAATATGTACGGCGCGGCCGCCGTGGGAACGTTCCCGGAGAGCGTCCTTGTCGCCACGACGGCAGGCAGCCTGCAATTGACCGGCGAAATTGCGCTGGATCCGGCCCGCTCGACGCTGGCCTTCACCGGCGACGGAGCGACCACGGTAAGCGGCGCGATCCACGGCGGGAATGACGACGCCGTGGTCAAGACCGGCGGAGGCGTGCTCACCTTGAGCGGCGCCAACACGTACTCTGGAACCACGACGGTCAACCAGGGAACGTTGCTGGTCGATGGCACGCTCGCCGACGGTCCGGCGACCGTGGACGTGGCAGTCCTGGGCGGCGTCCTGGGAGGCGTCGGGATTGTCGGCGGTGCGGTCCAAGTCGGCACGGGAGGCACAATCAGCCCGGCCACCGTCGGCACGGCCGGGACGCTGACCATCTCCGGCCGCCTGGGATTCGACGGCGGGACCTACGCCTGCGATCTGATCGGTGCGGCGGCGGATCGAATCGCGGTGGACGGCGGCGTGGATCTGGCTGACCCGGCGCCAGGCGCGTTCGCCCTGAACAACCTGGGCAGCGGGATCAGCGGCGGCGTTGTGTTCACGCTGATCGAGAACACCACCGCGGACCCGATTGCCGATCCGCCGCTGACGGGCGCCGCGGAAGGCGACCTCGTCACGCTTGACGGCCAGACGGCTCGCTTTACGTACCTCGGCGGGGCCGGCGGCAACGATTTCGCGCTTACCGTGGACGGCGACGCCGTTTGGACCGGAACGGCGGCCGGCGAAGAATTCGAACTGCGGCGGGAAGTGGTCGGCGGTGTGGACCTGGTCCGCCTGTACCAGCCCTTCGTTGCCAACGGCGGTCTGGTCGTCGATTCGCGGCCGTTCTTGTCCGTCGCGTCGTACACCATCGACGCCGAGGACGGCAACGACGCGATCCTGGTGAACTACGGCAGTTCGGGCGGTGACTTCGACTTCCCCGTCCATGTCGACGGCCAGGGCCAGGACGACACGCTGATCGTGACGGGCGATGCAGTCAACAGCGCGATCCACACGCTGACAGACAATAGCACGGGACAGATCGCCATCGACGACGACGGAGACAACACGGTGGAACGCATCGTCGCCTACGACACCCTGGAGACAGTGATCGACCGCCTGAGCGTGGCAGAACGCGCGTTCACCTTGGCCGGCGGCAACGAAACCGCGACGCTCAGCGATGACGCCGCGTCCGGCAACGGGGCCTCGCAATTGGACTCGACGCTGGGCGCCGTGACCGCGTTTATGAACCCAACCGCCTCGCTGACAGTCAACCTAACCGGCGGCAGCGACGTGCTGAACCTCGCCGGTCTGGATTCCTTGTACAGCGCCCACCTGACCGTCACTCAGGACGGCGACGACACCGTCAACGTGACGGCTGCCACGCACCTGGGCGCGGGCCACCTGAACGCCGCTGCCCAGCTGATCGCATTCAGCGCGGGCGTCACGACCACCGGCAATGCTTTGCTGATGGCGGTCACCGCGATCAGTACGACCAGCGACGCCGTGGACGTGGTGTCGCAGGACCTGCTCGCCATCGCCGGCACGGGCATCGATTTGGATACGGCCGTCACCAACGTCACGGCCACGAACTTCGGTGCGGGCAACATCTGGATCGACGAAACGGATGACCTGAATGTACAGACCGTGACTACCGCCGACGGAAATGCCACGATCACCAGCGCCACGGGGAGCTTGAGCGTGGGCACGATCCGCGTCAGCGGGACCGCGACGCTGACGGCAAACAACGGGGCGGTCACCGACGATGCGGATGACGACGCGGCCGATGTCTTGGCGGATTCGGTCACGCTGACAGCCGGGACGGGGATCGGGACGAGCAGTTCGCTGGACGTGAACGTGAACGCGGTGAGCGGCGCGACGAGCGGCGCGGGCGGGATAGCGCTGAACCTGCGGAACGACGCGGCGGCTGCGATCGGATTGC
>Ga0209723_1001452_pt1 | contig 36695 bp, 33 predicted proteins | sample BiotimSIPDNA_2_FD_185750 | JGI IMG/M metagenome (GOLD analysis project Ga0209723, IMG submission 185750) | Anaerobic biogas reactor microbial communites from Washington, USA - Biogas_R2 time_0 SIP DNA (SPAdes) (version 2) | ecosystem: Engineered > Bioreactor > Anaerobic > Unclassified | place... | reverse complement strand
TTAACACCGGTACAAGTGACCGGACTAACAGGTGTCAAGGCCATTGCCGAAAGCGGTTACCACACAGCAGCGTTAAAAGAAGACGGGACCGTATGGACCTGGGGGCTAAACTGTTATGGCCAGCTGGGAGACGGGACAATTGATGACAGATTAACACCGGCGCAGGTGAGCGGACTAACTGGTGTTAAAGGCATTGCAGCGGATTCTGCCCACACAGCAGCACTAAAAGAAGATGGAACCGTTTGGATATGGGGAAATAACGGCAATGGCCAGTTAGGAGACGGGACCACCGACGACAGCCTGACGCCGGTACAAGTGAGCGGACTTACAAATGTCAGAGCTGTTGCGCCAGGTGATTATCATACAATAGCGGTAAAAGAAGACGGAACAATATTGGCCTGGGGCTTTAACTATCATGGCCAGCTGGGAGACGGGACCACAACTGACAGATTAACGCCAGTGCAGGTAAACGGGCTGTCGCTGTAGGCAATGCATGGTCACAGGATAAGGCTATGTTTAGCTGTCATCGGCACAAAATAAAGACTTAAATCGACAAACCCCTTTGAAGGGAGAAAGGAAATGAGCAAATGAGTAAAAAACATTTATCAATTATTATTTGTATAGCGTTGCTGATGGGCTGTCTGGGGGTATCAAAACTATTGAGTACAGCCATTGCCGATACCACTCTGGCTGAAGTTGTATATGACACACTGGGTATTTCTGACACTCTGGACGATGATACATCCGCGCCGGATGAGGAGGCTGGCCCAGCAGCTGAACCGGATCAGGAAGGTGAAGAAACTGAAGACCCGGAAGAAACTGCATCTTTAGAATTTGTTAATACAGATTCATTGCCCATCCTGGAAGACGACACCGACCTTCCAATATTTAAGAACCGAGGCACACCGGAAACAGATGCTCCTATGATTTCAGTAAGTACTAGCAAAATAGAAGTCCTGGATGGAAAAGAATTTGAATTGATAAACGACAATCTAAGCTTTGAAGAAAAGAGACAATACCTGAGTCAGGGATTCTCGATACAGGACATCTATGCAGCAAGCGAAATAGCATATGATTACCAAACAGATGCAAAAGCAATTCTGGAAAAAGCCCAGGAAATGGTTGCTGAACAAAATACGGAGGGCCGGATTAATAGTGCGGAAGCTGGCCTGGCTAAAATAAATTGGGAATCAGTTGATAAGAGGATCAAAAAAGAAGAAATTAAAAATATCTTTGATAATGTAAAGGGCCAGTACCCTCAAGCCGTAGCTAAAATGACCAAACAAGGTATTCCGGTCGAAATTCAGCTTAATATAATCATGATTCAAACCCTTGATGAAACAGCAAAGGTAGATGATCTGGTCACAGCATACAAAGGCCAGGGCAAAGATGCCATAAAGTCAAGAATAGAGCAATCAATGAAGGGCTCCATAGTGAGGAAAGAGCGGTAAGGAGGGGGAATATGAAAAACTTCAGCAAGTTATTTATAGCTTTTCTGTTATGTTTATTTGTATTTGGATTTTCCGGCATAGCTAATGCGGTTCCACTGGAGGAACTTAAATATTATATTGACTCGGATGTAGTCCCTAAATTTTACAATCAGACCGGCAAGCCCGCCTGGCTGGACAATGGTATTACAGAATCAATCGATGAGCGAAGCGGTGCCTTAAGCCGAAAAGAAGTAGATATTACCCTGCCCGGGCGGGATGGCTTTGATCTTGTGATCGGCAGAAACTTTAACTCCTCAAAAACAGACCCTTTCAGGAAAAGCGTCAAGGGAGAAACAAAAATAGACCAAACTGTAACAAACGCCACTATGTTTTCTTCCTATGACAGCAAGACCCAAAGAACTATAATAGCCTTTGGACGCAACGGGGATCATAATGATTATCTTTTGACATATATGCTGTTTACTTACGGTAATATTGATATTCAGCAATGCTCTGGAAAATTGACAGTTACTACATATGAAATTACTGAACGTGTATTACTGTCTTCTGTAACCGATCAGTCTAACCTTGGTGCCGGCTGGACCTGGTCATTTCCCCGTATCGAAAGTGTCTATTCGCCGGCGCTTGGCAAGAGCAAGCTTTACTACCATGATTCTGATGGCGGTGCCTATGAAATCCATATGTTTAATAGCAATGAAGGAACCCCCCTGTATTATCCTCATACAATTCCTAACGGAAAGCCATTTAAAAAATGCACTGATTACGGGGCAACCTATAAATTTACCGATCCCAGGCAATCCACAACCTACTTCAATGGCCAGGGTAAACCGATTCTAATGAAGGACCGCTTTGGAAATCAAATAACTTTCCAATATAATACCAATAATCATCTTAGCGCCATTACCGATACAGTGGGGCGGACGGTTAATTTCAATTATACCGCACGTAATGGTATGGACTATATTGATATGACTGTCAACGATCCATCCCAAACCGAATCAATTGTCTTTTCATATGGCAAAGGGGCAGTAACCTGTCATGGTTACGAAAATGGACTTGATTCCTGGCCCAGTGAGTCGAGACAGAAAAGCCAGAAAATCCTTTCAACAGTAATTGACCCTCTGGGTCAAACCACCAATTACACATACGAAACACGGCAAACATATTTCACCTACGATAAATATGCTTCAGACAGGAGAGGAATGGATGCGGCCATCCTTTTAAAATCGGTTGAGCATCCTAATAGCAAAGACAGCTATTCATATGAAAAATTTAACCGCTGCCTGAACAACAATGGGTATGCTGAGACTTATCGGGTAACAAAAAGGCAGACCAATGAGTTTAATCAAAACCGCCAGGTTAAACAAAGCAAAAATATTGTTGCCTACAGCTACGCTGGAGACTATATTTCACTGGATACCTATTATCAGATATATAGCAGACAAGATGGCGATCATGTTGCAAGATACAGGTACATTACAACCAAAACAGTTATGGATGGCAGTACGGCTGTATTATCTGAAACGAGTACCTTTGAGGGCAGGTGGCACCGAAAACTTGAATCAACGATCACTAATAGAAGCGGCCCCAATGCGGGAGAGAAAAAGGTAATATCATACGAATACGATAATACGCTTGATTGGTTACATGGAAGGCAACTTTATGAAAACCAGCCGGCAAGGGTTAATAAGCCTAATTCAGTTTCGACAACGTCTTACTCCAAAGGAGCACACCCACATCCCGGGGAAACACTATACACTTACTATACCTATGATCCGGTTTACAACGCGGTACAGACGGAAACACTGCCGGTAACAGCCGCACAGGCCAATGATGATGCCTACAAGATTACCTATGGCTATAATGATAATTTTATGGAACTTGTTTCTAAAGCCTGGTATCAAAAAGCAGATGATCCCGCTCCTGTAACTGAAAACTATTATTATGACGGGAATGCAATAGACTCCCGATTGTCCAAAATTACCAATACCCTTGGCCATGAGACCAACTATAGCTGCCTTTATACCAATGGCAAAGTTTCCAAAATCACAGAAACCAAAAACATCGAAAACGGCAAGCAATCCAAGGTTGAAACCACCTGCACAAGTGCAACGGATTACGCTTATCCCGAACAGGTGACCACTTATGTTAATAACCAGCCCCTGACATCATATACGACCTACAACATGCTGCTGGGGAAACCGAGCAGCACCACCGATGCAAAAGGGCGGGTCACAAGCTATACCTATGATGATATAGGACGTGTAACCAAAATCGAAATGCCCAATGTGACATCGGATGGCAAGGTATGTGAAATTGAGCAGAACATCACCTATATCCCCCAGTATATTTTAACCGCTGCCGATACCAAAACCAGTGATGCAGAAAACAACAACCTTTATACATTTAAGGCAGAAAGCTCAACCAGGTATACAGTAGATAACGGTTCCCCCGTCACCTACAATAAAGAAATCGATTACTATAACTACGCCGGGGACCTCCTGGTGAACCAATCATATGACGCAAGCAATTCGCTGGCTAATTGCCGGGAAACCCAGTATCATTACAACTTGCTGGGGCAGCCAATCTATGAAAAAGACCCGGCGGGCAATACCATGTCGGCCTCCTATGATTCCTGGGGCGAACTTAAAGAAATCATTGATGCCCACGGGAATTCTTATTGCACAGATAACGACCGTAAGAACCGGAAAATAACTACCTGCTTCAAAGCTAAGAACAGTTCCGTCCAGGAGCATATTGTAGAAAAAACCCTGGATCAATGGGGAAGATCCACCCAGATAAAGGCTGTGCCCAGTGGCCTGACCGAAAGCTTGACATATGATCTGACCGGGAATGTATTAACCCACACCGATCCCAATGGAAATACCACAAATTTTAGCTATAACAACGCCGGACAGCTCATGGGAGTTACTGACCCGTTAAACCAAACCACAGCATACAGCCATACCATCCTGGGAAATTTAAAAACAATTACCAATACGGACGGCTCAACCAGCTGGACAACAACCAAAACCTATGATGAATCAGGCCGGCTGACCGATAACCAGGACCCCGGCAGCATGACCAGCACTTTTGCCTACAACAATGCCGGACTCGTACAGGGGAGCACTGATCCTAACGGAACCCAATTCGGCTTCACCTATGACAATCAGGACCGCATTCTGAGCAACAGCGCAGCCAATGCAGGAACCAGCTCAGGCTATGCCTACACCTATGAAGCCAGTCCTTACGGGCTGCACAAGATCCAAAAAGATTCAGACCCCGCTGTCACTTACGGCTATAATACCTTTGGCCAGATTCAAAGCATCACCCATAACGGGCACCAGATCAATTACCAGTACGATGCTGCCGGCCGGGTTAGTGCCACAGGTATAGACAACGGCAATTGGTCCTTAAACAAATACAACAAAGACAGACTGGAAAAAGTCCAGACTAACGGCAGTCTGACTCCCAATGATGCAGCTTCCGTTAACGCCGTATTCAGCTATAATCCTGATGGATCACTGGCATCAATAACTTATCCTGGTAACGGCAGCAATATAATAAAATCTACCTATGTATATAATGCCTTAGGACGTTTAACTTCCCTGACCAATACCAAAAACGGCACCCCCATCAGCTCCTACACTTATACTTATGATAACAACGGCAATATAATCAGCATAACCGACCTGAACGGCGCCACCAGCTATGAATATGACACCTTAAACCGTTTAACCAAGGTTACAAAAAACGGAACAGTTCAGCAAGAGTACACCTATGATGCGAGAGGAAACCGGGCAAACCAGACCGGAGCCTTCCCGGACATAACCGGGGATGAAGTATCCTTAAGCTACAACCTGTGGAACCAGCTTGCCAGTGTTGAAAACAGTTCCGGCACAACTTCCTTTGAATACGGGCCCACAGGTTTAAGAGTCAAAAAAGGCAGCAAAAACTATCTATATGATGTGAGCGGCAAACTGCAAGCCGAAGCAGATGCGGGCAACACCATAACCGCCACATACATCTGGGGGAAAGACCGTCTCCTGATCAAGAAACTGGCAGGTGGGACCCAGTATTACTATCTGTATAACGGCCATGGAGACGTGGTACAGATAACAGACAGTGCAGGAAATATCGTAAACAGTTACGAATATGATGAATGGGGCAACATCACCAGTCAAACTGAGGGCATCGAAAATGAATTCAAATATGCCGGCCAGACATATGACAGTGAGACAGGTCTCTATTACTTAAGAGCCAGATATTATGATCCAACCACCGGCCGGTTTATATCAAAAGACAGCAATGAAGGCAGTATTGTTAATCCCCTGAGCTTAAATCTTTATACGTATTGTGTTAATAACCCTATCAACTATGTTGACCCAACGGGGCATAGTTATATGTTTGCAAACTCTCTATATCAAAACCAAAGCTATGAATCTTTATATGAAAGATATGTGAATTTAACAAGTCAAATTGAAAATGAAACCGCCATAATGCAAGGCAGTTATTCATTTACTGACAAATTAAAGGCAGGAATCCTGCTGGAAGGTTATAAATCAGAACTGCAAATAATAAGCGAGTTGCTTATTATTAAAGGTGATAACTATTCCTCAGAAGACAAGGCCCGGGCTAAAGAAACAATAGCTAATCTACAAAACGAAGAAATGTATGCAATGATTGGGGCGGTTGGAGGCGGAGGATTTGGAAAAACAGGTGTTTCCATTATTAAACAGTTAATGGGAAAAGGGCAGCTAAGGAACTTGAGAAATAATCCCAATCTTAAGGGCGTAAACATAGAGGAGCTAATTCAAAAAACACCAGAGGAATTACTGCAAATGACAAAAGACGGAAAAATAACCCAGAAAACCCTTAAACAAATTAAAAAAGCCTTTGAAGGAAGAGACTTAGGAAAATGAGGTGAAATGGTCATGAAAAATAATAGTGTTTCGATAAATATTAAATACAAACTTATTCATGAGCAATCTTGGGTAAACATAGATTTAACACCCCAAGAATATTTTGACCTTGAGGAATATGAAGATATTGAAACTGATTCAATTCCACTTTTCAACCATGCACTGGATTACATTAAAACAGACAAGGAAAAAGTAGAAATAACGCAAATTATAATACATGATAGTGCTAAGCAGGCACAGATTACTATTACTGAAACCTTTTGGGGAAATCAAGATAATAGAATTATTGAAAGAATCGATGTTGGAACGGTTGAAGAGGGAGAGTTAATAATTGTTGAATCAAAGATAAAAGACATTCCTTTAATCTATGAGGTTATTAGGTTTAATAGGAAAGAAGGGATTCTAGTTCCAGAGTATCATGGTTTTATAACACAGAACGCGGATGGTTCTGAATCCGAAGAAAAGATAGGTTACACCCGGAAGGTGATAACGTGACATGGTAATGACATAAGATTGGATAAATATATGCATGCATAAAAATCTTGCATTACAGCTATTGGATTAGTTCCAGAGAAATTTTCAAGCTCGTATATGCTTTTTAGTTGACTGTATTTAACTTCTATGCTCCAGCGTTTAAAATACAGGGATTTGAAGTCTTCAACAGTGAAATTTGTATCCATAATATTGGTCACTAATTTTTCAGTTTCTCCTGTGGGCAAAATAACGTTAATTATTCTTAAAGATAACACTTTGTTTTTGTAAACACGTGTAACGATCTGATCCGGATCATTGGCTTTATCGAATTCTGTATTGAATTTATTTATCTTAACTCTCATCAAGTATTTTAAATTTTTACTTTCTAGATATTCAAACATGTCATCTGATGGATAGCCTCTGTCAAAGAGAAATAGGTCATTTTTGTATCCCTTGGTTCCGAGGATTTCAATTAGTTCTTTAGCTACTTCTCTTTCAGCGGCTTTCCATGTTCTAATATATTTGATTCAAGTATGAAATCGTTTTTTATTGATTATTTCATGCTTTCCGTACCACCTATTTATGAAAACCGTACCATTGGTTCACGCTAATGATACCGGCAGTTTTTAATTGGATACCGCCCCAGTAACAAAGCGGTATCCAATGAAGTATTATAATCTCTTGGCAAGGAACTCACGCATATTTATGTTTCCAGAATAGAATTGATGAGATTTGTGTTTGATAATTCTCCATGGATATACTCGTAGTTTATAATGCCCCCCGTTGTCAAGACACGATTAGGTAATTTCTAAGTTAATCTCCTTCCTTGTTTAGATATTATTAGGCAGCTGGGGTGAGCTGGCCATAATAAGCCTGGTCTGGACATAGGTCTCCGATCGAGGAATGGGGCCGGTACGTATTGTACTCATTTATGTAGACGTTAATAGCTTTTCTTAGCTCCCTGGGGGTCTCGAATTCATTTATATAGATCAGGTCGTATTTCAATGTTCTAAAGAACCGTTCGGTTCTCACGTTATCCAATGCCTGACCCTTGCCGTCCATAGAGATTTTAACTTCCGCTTCTTCCAGAAGCTCGATATAGTCAGGATTCGTAAAATGGCCACCTTGATCACTATTGATTATTCCAGGTTTACGCTTACCCAGGGCCCGTTTTAAACAGTCTAGAACAAATGATTTTTCCAGGGTGCTAGATAGCTCGTAATCAATGATGCGTCTGCTATACCAGTCAATTATGACAAACAAGTACATGAAACCCTTTTGCATCCGTATGTATGTGATGTCAACGCCCCAGACCTGGTCCGGGCGTTCAATCTTAAGGTTCCTAAGCAGATAAGGGCGGATATACTGAGCATGGTAGCGCTTACTGAGATTTGGTTTGGGATAGATGGTGTAAACGCCCATGAACTTCATCATTCTGCGGATCTTCTTGCGGTTGACCAGGATTTCATCATCGCGCCGGATGATCTTGGTGATGGTTCTATACCCCCAAGTGGGGTGAGCAGTGTGTATTTCATCGATTCTGCGCATGATAAACAGGTCCTCGTCGGAAATGATCTTCTCCTGGGGAGGATCCCGATAAATACTGCTGCGGTTAATGCCCAGCAGATCAGCCTGTCGGCTGATGGTCAGGCGCGGATCACTTAAATCAACGCATTTTTTTCTTCCAGTCAGGTCCGAGGATTTGTGTAGATTTTTTTTTCAACCAGTCTACCTCATAGGTAAGCTGGCCCACTTTGCGCTCAAGTTCAGCGATATGCTCCTTACTTTGTCCGAGTTCTTTTTCGGCTGCAGAGGGTCCTTTTTTAAATACCTCGGCAGCTCGTTCCAGGAACTCCTTCTTCCAGCGGGAGATAACCACTGGGCTGATCTCATACTTGGCGGCGATCTGGTTGACTGTTTCTGCTTCAGAAATAATCTCCAGGACCACCTTGGCTTTGAATTCGGGCGTGTAATTGTTTCTTGCTTTCATAATGTTAGTATAACTTAGATTTTCAATTTTGTTGTCTCATCCTATGGGAGCATTATATAAAGCCATAGGATCATCTGCAACAGAACCGATAAAATACCTGATAAAGCAGTCACAGAATGTCTGGCTGGGGAAACCAACCGATGCAGAGGTATACCAATACGCCAAACACCTAGGCAATATCATACAAATGGCATATGGCAACGGCGGCAAAGCTCTGTCAATGATCTCTAAAGCCTCCCCTGGCTTGATGAAGATTGTCAGTAAGGGCGCGGGGAAACTAGGTAAAATTGATAATTATGTTGATTTGACGGGTCATAGAAAAACGCACATATTAAACTGTCATAGGGCAGGAAGTGGAGTTTCTGGGAAAACAGAATTCCCTGCCAGTTGGACAGATGAAAGAATTTTGCATAATATCTCAGATATTGCGACAGATCCTAAAGCCATACAAAATATTGGGAAATGGGATTCGCCTTATGCTATTGGTGTTAGAGACGGAGTAAAAATAAGAGTTGATTTTTATCCTAATAATCATCCAAAATACGCAGGGCAAATATCTACAGCTTATCCAATTAAGTAGGAGGTGATTGAATGGATAAAAATAGTATTGAAAGATTATTGCTATTTATAAAGAGTTCAAAGGATATTATTTCAAATGAGGCCTATTCAGAAGTCTGGCACTATTATGAACACGAAGAATATGAAATGGCTTTTGAAGGACTTTTAATTGAGTTTATCCAAGAAGATAAATATCCTAGAGATTTTGAAAAAGCAGAATGGAAAACTCTTGGGATAGAATTCGGGCTTGACAATAATTCTGTTTTTGACCCCGATATATGGAATAAGTTTATCTCTTGGATAAAATAAAGATAGACAAACAATACTTTAATTTAAAAGCCGGGATACCCTTGTTAAAGACGGTATCCGGTTAAAGAACGGTTTGCATGAGCAGGTTTCTATTGCCTACCCAAGCTATCATAAGTTTTTCTGTGATATTGACCGGAAGACGGCTCTGTATTGTTGGAAACACTACCCGTCGCCCATCTATTTGCGGAATAAACCCGTTGATGAACTGTTTGAAGAATTTAAAGCGATTGCGTCCAATACAAGGAAAAGTAAGATTGAATTTATATTCGAATGTGTCCATAATGATGGTGACACGATACGGGAATATCTGGAATCAAGGGATTTTATCACCAAAAGCCTTGCGCGTTACCTTGAGCAGCAGAAAGAAGAAATAGCCCTGATCGATTCTGAAATTGAAAAGATGTTAAGGTATTTTGACTATAAACTAACAACAATAACGGGCGTCAGCATTGCCACAGCAAGCAAGCTGATTGCTGAAATCGGTGACATACGCCGCTTTCCAAGTGCTGATAAATTGGCTCGTTACGCAGGAATTGCACCAATAAAATTCAGTTCCGGCGGCAAAGGCAAGGAGCAAAGCTCAAAACAGCAAGGTAACCGTGAACTGCACGGATTATTTTATTTTCTTGCGGTTTCCATGGTTACAGTTCCAAAGACAGGAAAGCCGAATCAGCCTGTATTTTACGCCTATTATCAGCGTAAAATCAGCGAAGGAGCGAAGGCAAGACGAAATCCCAGGCGTTGGTCTGCATCATGCGACGGTTGGTGAACATTGTATACGGCATGATGAAGAATAAGACAGAGTATCGCCCTTTTGCGGTTGAGGATCATGTCGCAGAAGAACAGTAATGATTGTTACAGCACAGCATGAAATTATGCTAAGATTTTTAAAAGTGAATACGAGTTCTCAAGCTTAGTCTGATATATATACTCTTCCACCTGAGGGCGCGGGTAAGACGGGGATTATTGAACAGCACCATCTGTTACCACAGCAGTTTAAGAACCAATTTCAGAAAGCTGGACTGGATATAGAAAAATACAAGATACCTTTGGATAAAGCTGATCATAGACTTAAACCCGACGGATTGCACACAGGATCCAATAATTGGTATAAACAATGGTCGAATTTCTTTGGACAATATCCAAATGCAACCAAGCCTGAGATTCTTAATCAATTAGATAAAATGCAAAAAGCTGCTGGTTTAAAATAGGAGGTGCACTATGTTCTATGTATTAAGACGAGATGATAGATATCCAGATGTTTGGTATAATGACAGCGATGAACTCGACCCCTTTATTTCAGTTAAGTGCCCAAAATACCCTGAGCATCAAAGAGGAGAAAGAGACATAAATACTAACCTTTGGATTGATATAAAGAAACCTAAAATGGGAGATCTTGTTTCAACGGTATATAGTGATTGGCTAATAACAGATCATGTTGCTGAAATTTTTAAGGCACACAATCTAACAGGTTACAAATTGCATCCTGTTAAGGTATGCAATAAGAAGCTTGACTTTAACCTGTGGGAGCTTGTTATAACAGGCAGCGCTGGAAGAGCACATCCTGATTCCGGCTTAAACCTTAAGCTGTATTGCGAGTACTGTGGTTTAACAAGGTACACACCGATTAAGAAGGGTTTGGGAATTATTGTTGACGAAACCCGTTGGGATGGAAGTGATTTCTTCACAATTACTGAATATTATAAATATGTTTTAATAACAGAAAAGGCAAAGAAAGTGATTGAAGAAAATAAGCTTAAAGGTGTCAAGATTGTGTTAGCATCTGACCTTGGATGGGATGAAGCATAGGGGGCATCAATGCCTCCTATGCTTCTTGAACTGCGGAGTTCCGCAGTTCAAAACTACAGTTCTGACCCATGGTTACAAATCTGACCCCGCTGGATTTTGCGATCGGCGCATTAATGTGTACGGATTCATTTACAACATTAACGGAGAAGTAATAGCCGAATCCAAGGCTTCCAACGCTGTAACCGCCAACTACATTTGGGGACCAGATCGGGTCCTGGCCAAAAAAGAAGCCGGAGGCGGACAATATTATTACCTCAATATGCATATTCCGGTGCGGTTCATTTTGCACCGGAATACTCAAAGAGTGAATCAATTACCCCGGCGCAGCGCCCGGGCCAGTTCTTCCATTTCTTTTTGGGCTAGATCATCGCGGCCGGCCATTGACTCCAGGTGATGCTGGAGTTCATGCAATACTGTGTCAATGATCTCTTCTTCCCAGACGGGCAAAGGCTCATCAGCCAGCAAGGCTTTGAAGGAACCATAATAGAACATAATAAAACAGCCTAAAAAGCCGTCTTCAATGTATTCGCCCATTATGTAATAATCCCCATCCCGCTTTTTATTCTCTTCTAAATTAAATCCTCCCGTAAGCGAGCGAATAAACCGTTCCGGAATATTTTCAATGGCTTTATCCAGCATTTCAGCAAATTCTTCCAATGTCGGGATACTCATTAAAATATCTCCTTGTGATGTGCAGTGAACTTGATTTGGGTACCCTGTTAAGGGGATAGTTGTGTTATCCTAGATGGCAGGGGATAAGGCAATTGCTTTACTGCCATAAAAATCATAGTTTCTATAATCAACTTTATCATATCGAATATTGGAGTGAAATAATGATGAAAATGATCTCATGGAATGTTAACGGGCTGCGGGCGGTTTTGAAAAAAGGATTTCTGGATTTTTTTATGGAGGAGAAACCGGATATATTGTGCATACAGGAGACCAAGATGCAGCCGGGGCAAGCGGTGGTAGATGTGGAAGGCTATGAAGAGTATTGGAACAGTGCGGATAAGAAGGGGTATTCCGGCACCGCTGTGTTTTCCCGTACAAAACCCCTTGGTGTTACTTATGATCTCATCCAGGAAGAGCATCGCTCCGAAGGCCGGGTAATAACCCTGGAATATGATGATTTTTTCCTGGTCAATGTTTATACACCTAACTCCCAGCGTGAATTGGCCCGGCTTGATTACCGCATGCAGTGGCAGGATGATTTCCGCGCTCATCTGCAAAGCCTGGATGAAATCAAACCAGTTATAATCTGTGGAGATTTAAATGTTGCTCATCAGGAAATAGATTTGAAGAATCCGAAAACCAATCAGAAGAATGCCGGCTTCACTCCCCAGGAACGGGAGAAGATGACGGAGCTGTTGGCGGCGGGTTTTGTAGATACATTCCGCCATCAATACCCGGAGCGGGAAGACGCCTATACCTGGTGGTCCTATATGTTCAGTGCCCGGGAAAGGAATGTGGGCTGGCGTATTGATTATTTTCTGGTTTCTGAGCGGATGAAGGAACAGATAGTCCAGGCGGAGATTTATTCTGCAGTAATGGGCAGTGACCATTGTCCGGTAGGCCTGGAAATAGCGGGTTTTAAACCTGAGGGTGCATAGATTTTCTTCTGGTCTGCAAAATATTCAGCCACTTATATCACTAATTTTAATAATTTCACATATCTTGTAATGGGGTGATATTTTGGCGAAAATATATGTTACGGTAAAGAACATAGTCCTGGCCAGGGATATGCAATATAATGGGGAGACGGTTTTAAATTACCGGATACAATACCCGGAATTTGCGGCTGATAATTACCAAAAGGCCGCTAAAATAATGAATCAATATTATAAAAATCGGGCTTTGGAGTATCAGAAATACGTAGAAACCGAGCTTTATAAAATGGCTGTAGAACAATATCTGGATGATGTCAAAAATGGTTATCCGGTGAGGGTATTTGCAGCTGATGATAATTATAAAATTACGTATAACCGGGCTTGTATCATCAGTCTTTACTTTGACCGCTACGAATACACCGGCGGTGCCCACGGTTTAACTACCAGGACATCTCAGACCTGGAATCTGCAAACCGGTCAGATGATTAAATTAAGTGAACTATTTGAGTGTTTGTTTGACTATCGCAGGTATATCAAAGATAAGGTAATCGAACAGATCAAGAAAAATCCGGATATATATTTTGATAACTATGCAGAACTGGTCGAACAGTATTTCGATGTTAATAATTTTTACTGTACACCACAGGGGGTAGTGGTCTATTTCCAGTTGTACGAGATAGCACCCTACTCCAGCGGTATCAGGGAGTTCTTGCTCCCCTACGACAAATGTGTAAAAGATCCGGCGAAAAAATGTTGATTTAAATATTTAGCTATTTTTTATGCTTCCTCTGTAAAAAACGGGGGAAGCATATTTGCTTTGTCGGTTAATCATATTTGCCCCGCCCGGTATCAAATGAAATTGTTAATTCAACAATTTAGCAGTTGCCAAAATAGAAATATTTGTTTATGATTATTATACCCCTGACGGGTATAACAATGGGAGGTTGGCAAATGAGTATTACCAGAAGAACTTTTGTAAAAAGGGCGGCAATATCAGGAATTACAGCAGCTGTGATAATGACCGGGACTGATAAAGCTGTTGCTAAGGCTGCGGCAGAAGGTAATTATGCTTTACTGCATGATCTGGAAAAATGTGATGGCTGTGTAAATTTTGATACCCCCCGGTGTGTTGTGGCTTGCCGGACAAAAAATCAACCTAATTTTCCTGAGCCCCAAGCTGATATCATGAATTACTGGCCGCAAAAGAACTATGAAGATTGGTCGGATAAAAGAGAAGTGACTGATCGGCTCACACCTTATAATTGGACCTATGTTCAACACCTGGAATTTGAACATCAGGGGAAGACGGTAAAAGTCCATATACCTCGCAAATGCATGCATTGTGATAATCCGCCCTGTTCCGTTTTATGTCCCTTCGGAGTTAATGATAAAATGCCGGAAGGTCCCGTTGTAATAAATCCCAATGGTTGTTTCGGCGGGTCCAAATGCCGGGATGTCTGCCCCTGGCATATTCCTCAGCGGCAGGCGGGTGTTGGTTTATATCTTAAAGCGGCACCCAAGTTTGCTGGCGGGGGAGTCATGTACAAATGTGATATGTGCTATGATCTGATCAAAAAAGGCCAGGAACCGGCCTGTGTTACTGCTTGTCCTCAGGGTGCAATTAAATTTGGCTCCCAAGAAGAGCTCAGGGACTATGCACATAAATGGGCACAAGATAATGATGGATATATTTATGGAGATGTTGAAAACGGGGGAACATCGAATTATTATATTTCCAAAATACCCTTTGAAGCTATCAACAAGGCCATCAAGGAACAGGATATTGACGGCAAGCCGGGGCGGATAATCATGTCCCCGGAAATACAAAATCCATTGGACGAGCCGGCCAAAATGATGAGCGGATTTGCCATCGCACCGGTTGCCGGTGTTTTAGCTGCCGGGATCAGCGCCTATAATATCATGAAGGGAGGGGCTGATCATGAAGATTAAAAGACATAATCTGTCCATCCGTTTCGTCCATTGGTTTACTGCCATGTCCATTCTGGTGCTGTTTTTCAGCGGCTTTGGCCAGATGCCCATTTACAAACGCTATTTTGTCGATCAATTGCCCGGGATGGGATGGTCCAGTGATTTTTATATAACTTTGAATCTGCATTATTATGCTGCTATCGTACTTATTTTTGTCAGCATTTATTATTTGACTTATTTAATAGGAACCAGAAAGATCGATGTTCTGCCCCGGAAGGGAGATTTTAAAGAATCCATACAGATATTTGCCGCCATGGTGGGATTGGCCGAAGAACCGGAAAATGATAAATACCTGGCTGAACAGCGTCTGGCTTTTGCTGTAACAGCTTTTACCATTCTGGCCTTGATCCTTACCGGAATCTTAAAAGTATATAAAAATTTGCCCGGTGTAGAGTTTTCCGCTGGTACTGTTTTCTGGCTGGCTATGATCCATAATATTTTTACGGTGATTTTACTATTCTCCATCATCGTTCATTTATTGGCATTTTTGCTCAAAGACAACCGGCCCCTGGTTGCCAGCATGTTTACCGGGGTGATCGGTCAGGAATATATAATGCGCCGTCATACAAAATGGTGGGAAAAGATGCAGAATAATGCTGGTGAAGAAGTCGTCCCGGCCTCAATGGCAGACGGAATGGAAAAACCAGTTGCCAGCACGCTGGAGACAGGCGGACAGAGTATACCAGATGCCATTCTGGAGGAGGCGGCTGGAGGGATTACACCGGACGCCGCTGGGAATGAACTGGCAGGGGAGAGCAGGCTGGCAGCCGGTCCGGATGAAGCCGCCGGGGAGATTGCAGCAGATGAAAGCCCCACAGGCAAAGCAGCGGACCAGGTGAACACCTGTGCTGAAGGGGAAGCATAAATTGTAGCAGAGGATGAAATAAAATCAGATCTAAATTTAAAATAAGTGTATAATTTAGGGGGGTACCCAGGTACTCCCCTTTAATTTTATTTATGAGGCGGATGAAGATATGTACAGTTTTACCAATGATTACAGCGAAGGGGCCCATCCTCGGATATTAAAGGCATTACTGGATACCAATCTGGAACAAACCACCGGGTATGGCGAAGATAAATATTCTCTGGAAGCAATAGCATTGCTCAAGGAGAAAACAGGCCGTCAGGATGTGGATGTCCACCTGCTGCCAGGTGGTACGCAGACCAATTTGACGGCACTCTCAGCCTTTTTAAGACCCCACGAAGCAGTTATTGCTCCAGATACGGCCCATATATTAGTGCATGAAACCGGTGCCATCGAGGCCACCGGTCATAAAATCATTTCAGTTACAGTTGATGATGGGAAACTGGTGCCGGATCATGTGAAAAGGGTGCTGGATGAACATACCGATGAACATATGGTCAAGCCCCGGCTGGTCTACATCTCCAATTCAACGGAAGTGGGCACTGTTTATAACCGTAGTGAAATTGAAGAATTGCATAAAATTTGCTGTGACAATCATTTGCTGTTTTTCATGGATGGAGCCCGGCTGGGTTCAGCCCTTACCTGCAGTCAAAATGATCTGTCCCTTAATGATCTGCCCGATTTAATGGATGCTTTTTATATCGGCGGCACCAAAAACGGGGCATTGCTGGGGGAAGCCCTGGTGATCAGCCGGGAAGAACTGAAGGCGGATTTTCGTTTTCATATGAAGCAAAAAGGGGCATTGCTGGCTAAAGGCAGGCTATTGGGGATTCAGTTTCTGGAGTTATTTGCAGATGATCTCTATTTTGAACTGGCCCGGCATGCCAATGAAATGGCTATGATATTAAGAAAGGGCATTGAGGAGGCGGGGTACCAATTCCTGACTGATTCTCCCTCCAATCAGCAGTTTCCCATCCTGCCGGATAAAATTATCACAGAACTGCAGGCCAAATACGGGTTTAATATCGGTCCTCGCATGGACGCGGAAAATTCGGCCATTCGTCTGGTCACATCCTGGGCAACCCCCTGGGAGGCAGTCAATGAATTTCTTAATGATTTATCGGCACGGAAAAATATAATATAAAAATATTTATCTATATCGCTATTAATCCAGGTAGTCTACATGCTGACAGATATCAGCCACCACTGTGTCTTTGCGCTGATTAAACAGGACTTTATTGTTTTCGAATAAATTATTCCCCCGGGTGTCGATGGAAACGATCAGGGGGCCGAATTCTTCGACCCGCATTACCCACATTGCTTCCGGCATGCCTAAATCCAGCCACTCCACTGCTTCCACTTCGGCAACACAATTAGCTGCCAGGACGGCACAGCCCCCGGGAAAAACTGCGTGGATGACTTTATTTTCCCGGCAGGCCTCCGCGGTATCAGAGCCCATTCCGCCTTTACCGATAATGATTTTGACCCCGGTCCGGGGAATAAAGTCTTTTTCGTATTTTTCCATACGCATACTGGTAGTGGGGCCGATAGAAATGACCCGGTATTTACCCGGTTCTCCCTTGATTTCCTGCATAATGGGCCCGGCATGGAAAATAGCCTGTCGTTTAAGATCCAGTGGCAGCTTTTTTCCCTGCCTGATCAAGCGGTGATGAACATCATCCCGGGCGGTTATCAAATAACCGCTGAGATAGAAAATATCACCGATACCAAGGGCCTCGACTGCTTCATCTTTTATCGGGGTTGTGATTATATTTTTATTCATAACCGGGCTCCTTTGTGAGAAATAATATTATATTCCAGGGCTGGTCCTATTTTGATCACGGACCGCCGATGGGCCCAGCAGCCAGTAGACAGACCCACTGCCAGTGTGGCCGGGTGCCGGGCCGCCTGCTCAATATGCACCCCCATAACTGATTTCACACCACTCAAGCCGCCGGGTCCGATCTGGATATTATTTAAACCGGTTTCGATGCGGGATTCCAGCTCGGCCCCGCGGGGATTGGGATTTTGAGTTCCCAGGGGGCGCAGTAAAGCTTTTTTTGACAATTTAGCCGCCACTTCAACCGAGCCGCCGATGCCTATGCCGATCAAAAGCGGGGGACAGGCATTTATTCCATAGGAGGTCACCTGGTCAAAAACAAATTTGACCACCCCTTCATAGCCTTCCAGGGGCATGAGCACCCGGGCAGAACCGGGCAGACTGCAGCCCCCGCCGGCCATGTATGCAGTAATCGTAACTTCATCACTGGCGGGGACTATTTCCCAGTCGATCCAGGGGATTTTTGTTCCCACATTATTGCCGGTATTTTTTTCATCGAAGATCTCGACGGCATTGTGCCGCAGGGGACCAATAACAGTCGCTCTCTTTACGGCTTCCTGCAAACAGTGCTCAATCCCGTCAATCAGGGGAAAACCAGTTCCCGCCTGGACAAAATATTGAATTACACCAGTATCCTGGCAGCAAGGCCGATTCATTTCCCGGGCCATTGCCAGGTTGTCAAACATGGCATCGTAAATCACCCGGGCCATTGCCGAAGTTTCATCTTTTCTGAGTTCGGTCAGTTTAGCATAAACATCATCAGGCAGATGAATGCCGGTATAAACGGTAAACCTGGCCAGAATATCGATGAATTTCTCCCGCATTAAATCTTGTTCCATTATGTCAACTCCAGCTGCTCAAATTTTTAACTCGGCAATATAAGGCAGATTACGATACAGTTCTTTATAGTCAAGGCCATATCCGACCAGGAAAGAATCGGGCATGGTAAAACAAAGATAATCTATATTAATAGTAATCAGTCTCCCGGCAGGATTATCCAGCAGGGCACAGATTTTAAAGCTGGCGGGCTGCATGGATTCCAGGTGCTGACAGATATAACCCAGGGTAAAACCGGTGCCGATCACATCTTCGACCAGCAGAACATGGCGCTCCTTTAAGTCGATTTCCACATCCTTTTTGATCTTTATTGCTTTGCCAGTTCCAGAAGGTTCAGAAGATAAGCCGATCGATAAAAAATCGATAGAAACCGGCACGGTCAAATGACGGGTCAGATCAGTGACGAAATATACTGAGCCTTTGAGTACCCCAATAATCACCAGTTCTTTATCCTGATAATCCTGATTGATTTCCCGGCTGATTTTCTCAATGCGTTTTTTAATTTGTTCGGCCGAAAAAACAATTTTACCGGGAAGGTCAGTTTTAAGATCCATAAAATTTCCTTTCTTCAGTTCATTTAATTTGCACCAACCAATAGAAGTATTAAACATCCTCAGCCTATTTCCTGCTAATTCAGGTCAGTATATATTATTGGTTAACAGCGGAGCAATTTTACCTGCAGTCTTAATATTATTATATAATATTAAGAAAGGAAGATATTAATATAAATATTGAGTAAATCAAAAAAATAAAACGATAAACTCTTATCAGTCCTAAAATTTAACCATATTTAGACTTTGCAATAGTCTGAATATTCATTTATCATTATAGCAAGCTCCAAGGAATTCCTAAAACGGAAACCTGACAGAGCCGGAAACAAAACTTGATGAAACAACTGAAAATAAGCATCGGCAGTATAAAAAGCTGCTATACCGAAGGGAAGACAGGGAAAAGGGTTTGTATCAGGTTCTACAAAATGGAAGTTCTTACATTGGTCTTTAGGGATTGATATAAAGTAAGGACAGAAGTAGAGTAAAGCTGAGGCAGACAACGAGTAACTGACAGAACCGAGATGAAGGTGATTATGGAAAGTTGCAGAAGAAAGCAGAGTAGAAGGCAATGAAGGGTGAAAGTTGATAAAGGTTCGTTGGAGCTTACTTATTTAAAGAAAGCAGATTCACCACCAGGTGTATCTGCTTTTTATCAGCCCGGATAAACTGCTCCCGCAGTAAACTGAGGATTTTGCATAATCGATTATTGTTTTAATTGCAATGTCGCTCAGAGTGACAGTCAAAACCCTCAATTATATATTAATCATATAATTTAAACCTTTTCACTAATTGATTAAAATCATTTTTAAAAACAATGTTAATATTGGTACCGGGATAGAGCTTTTTCAGCAGTTTAACCTTTTTCTTTTTTTCTGAAACATATTTCTGGTCCATTGTTGTTATTTCTATAAATGTATTGAAATGGGGCAGATAAAAATCCGGCGAAAAAGCCTGGATGACATTGCCTTCTGCATCCCATTTCACTGGGAAGGTCCTTGGTTCATACTGCCATTCTATTTCGTGCATATCCAGTATGCGGGCAAATTCTTCTTCTGAGGGGTGTTTGAAATCTACCGCCGGCGATTCCTCGTTGGGGGTATTTAATCTATCTGCGGGGATAGCATTTCGCCGGTATTCAACCATTTGAAATATAAGGGCGGCGGCTTCATCAATGCCGATCATATCAGTGTTTAGCGTTATATCATATAAGGCCGGGTCAGCCCAATCCTGACCATATATGGACGAAATATAGCGTTTGTGTTTACGGTCGGTCAGTTCCAGAAATCTTTCTGCATCCTGCCGGTCCAGGTGATGGGTAGCAATAATACGTTTAATTAACACATCGCGGGAGGCCATTATTTTTATATGCAGGGCATCAGGATCATTAGCATAAATGATCTGGGCACCCATACCAAAAATAATGGCATCCTGATCGGCGGTAAAATCTTTTAATAAATTCTCCAGATGCTGGGCAAAGCTGATTCCGGATGATGAATCAGTGAGAAAATAAGAGGGACTTTCATTCAGCATATGTAATTCATGCTTGCTGGCAATAGCGGGGAACCATTCATTCATCACCAGTTTGCGGGTAATGACCGGCATGCCCAGTTTTTGACCTAAAAGCGCAATTATTTCTTCGCCCAGGCTTCCGGTTTGCCGGGAAACAGTAATGATCAAAAAAACCACCTCTGTTAGAATCAATAGTTATTTGGCCGGATAAAAAATGGATTTCGCCTGACTGTTATTAATATTATAGCATGGTTCTAACAGACTTTATAACGCCCAACAACTGCTGACAGGTTAGATCGCCAGGGGTTTAAAATGTAAATAAATAAAGCCGATAGCACGCAATTACCCGGCAGATTAAGTCCTGGCAGCAGAAAACAATTATTTTGGTAAAGTGACTGTCAAATTCCTGATCTGGCTGGAATTGATTTAAAAAGATGATGGGGGATAGTTATTAAACGAAACGAGGGTAAAAGAAATTACAGATGAAGGGGGGCTTTTTATAATAAGCCCCCTACGAGAAAATGCTTCTGATTCAGGGTAAATATAGGAATCTTTTGCCGCTAGGCCTGAATCACCCAGCCGCCATCCACCACCAGGGATTGGCCGTGGATAAAATCGGATTCATCACCAGCCAAAAACAATGCTGCAAAGGCTATTTCGCTTGCCTCGCCCACACGAGCAGCGGGAACACTTAAAAACTTGGCCCGGTAAGGATTGTCAAGATCCTCGGCCTGTTCCCTGGGCAGCATGCCAGTTACAATAGCCCCGGGGCAGATGACATTGACCTTTATTCCCTGGGGACCATAGGAAACCGCCATCTGTTTGGTCAGACCTATTAATCCATGCTTGGAAGCTGTATAGGCAGCCCCGCCGGCTCCCCCGATCAAACCGGCGATTGAAGATACATTGACAATAGCTCCCCGGCCTTTTTTCAGCATATGTGGTATGGCATGTTTGCATGCCCAGAAGGGACCCTTCAGATTAACATCCAGGACTTTATCCCAGGATGCTTCATCAGATTCAGTCACCAGTTTGGATTCATCAAAAACTCCGGCATTATTGACCAGTATGTCCAGACCGCCAAAATTGTCCACGGCAGCATCTATCATTTTTTCCACCTGTTTAAGATCGGAGACATCGGTCCGGATCGCCATCGCTTTATGACCGTTCTTTTTTATTATTTCAGCGGTTTCCTGTACTGTTTTTTCATTATAATCAGCCAGCACCACTGCACAACCTTCCCGGGCAAAGAGTTCTCCAATAGAGCGCCCCATTCCTGAACCAGCTCCGGTAACCACCGCCGTCCTGCCTGCTAATCTATTTTCTGCCATTTAATGAAACCTCCTTGTAAAAGTTATTAATAGTATTCTTACAAAGGCCAGGGTTTTATTCATTGCTGCCAGCATCCGGAAAATATAAAAACCCCTCTGCCTATAATCAGGCAGAGGGGTTTTGACTCCAATATTATTTAAGTTTATCGGCAATTATCTGACCGAATTCGCGACAGCTTTTCAAACCATCTGCATCGGGATTCCAAAGTACTTTTAAACCCGGTTCAATAATTTCTATTTTGCCGGCCTGCAGCCGCTCCTGGATAATGGCGGAGGATTCGCCGCTCCAACCATAAGAGCCAAATGATGCAGCTTTTTTACCCTTGAAGCCCATACCGGCAATTAACTCTAAAGCTGCTGCCACTGCTGACAGGATACCGCGGTTGATGGTCGGTGAACCCACTAAAAAAGCTTTGGATTTGAACAGCTCGGTTATAACATCATTTTTATCGGTGTGGGCCAGATTATATAATTTGACATCGACGATGGGATCAGCCGCTTTAATTCCTTCGGCAATGGCTTCGGCCATCCTTTTGGTCCCATTCCACATGGTGTCGTAGATTATGGTGATCTGATTTTCCTGATACTGATCGGCCCATTGCAGGTATTTTTTTATAATCTGGGCCGGGTCATCCCGCCAGAGGATCCCATGACTGGGAGCAATTATGTCCACGGGCAGGTTGAGTTTAAGCACTTCATCAATTTTCCTGGTGACCAGAGGACTGAAAGGGGTGAGGATATTGGCATAGTATTTTAATGCTTCCTGATATAATTCCCCCTGGTCTACCAGGTCATTGTACATGAGTTCAGATGCATAATGCTGGCCGAAGGCATCATTGCTGAACAATATATTGTCACCGGTCAGGTAGACAAAGGAACTGTCTGGCCAGTGCAGCATTTTGGCTTCGACAAAAACCAATTGTTTGCTGCCGATATCAAGGGTATCACCGGTCTTGTATTCCACGAAGTTCCAATCCTGATGATAATGGCCTTTTATAATTTTAGCTCCCGCGGCAGTACAATAGATAGGTACTGAGGGGATTTCATTCATTAGTATCGGCAATGCACCACTATGGTCAGATTCTGAATGGAGGGCAATGACATAATCGATTTTATTCAAATCTATGGTTTTCTTCAGGTTTTTGACATATTCATGGGCAAAGGGGCCCCATACAGTGTCAATTAAAACGGTTTTTTCATCTTCAATTAAATAGGAATTATAAGAACTTCCCCGGTGGGTGGAATATTCATCACCATGGAAACTCCTTAATTCCCAGTCGATTTTACCGACCCAGCTAACCTGGTCTGTTATTTTAAAAGCCATTGATTCATCCCTTCTTTCTACATTTATCATATCTTGAATGTCAGGAGATTACCTAAATTATAGCATATGGATAAATTAAATAATCTACTCAGATCCCGGGTGAAGATCTTGTAAAGTCATCTTTTGGTATTAAAATATCCCCGGGGCAGCTGTTCAATGGGGAGGAGCGTTCTTGTAACAATAAAGCAGGTGTATTATGATGGATTCAATCACAAAAGCCACGAACAACAGGGGGGATCAATAGTGCGCCTGTTTATTGCGATAAATTTTAATGAAGTGATAAAGGATCATTTAACTGATGCTGTTGCCTGGCTTAAAAGCAACAGTACCTCGGGGAAGTTCACCCGCCGGGAAAACCTCCATATAACACTGGTGTTTCTGGGAGAAGTGGATGAACACCGTTTGCCTTTGATCCATGAAGCCATGAATGGAATCTGTTGCCGGCCTTTTCAATTAGCATTTGACGGAGGGGGAAGTTTTAAGCGCCGGGGGGGAGATATTTACTGGATAGGAATAGAGGACCAGGGATATCTCCATCAGATTTATCAGCAGTTAGGGGAAAAATTGGCCCGGTCCGGCTTTGACCAGGAAAAGCGCCCCTTTAAACCCCATCTGACAATAGGCCGCCAGGTGATTGTTCCGGCAGAATTCGACCAGAATAAGTTCAGCCAGATTATTCCCCCGGTAAAAACTGATGTTAACAGAATATCTTTAATGAAATCAGAACGTATTCAAGGCCAGCTTGTATATACAGAAATCTATGCCGCCGATTTATAAAATCATTGTGGGAAATAATATAGTTTTGCGCTGCCTCGCAGAGTGATAATATTTGAATCGGGCAAAACCTAGATAAATTGCGCTGGCTGATCTTCTGGGACGGCGGCGTCATAGTAAAATGTCAGCTGAAACTTTCGGCCATTCCCCTTCATATCCCCTGGTGAAAAATGCGGCGCAAGTTATTTTATAAAACGGCGTAATTATAGGCATATAGAAATAGATGCAGGATGGTGAGAATAATGGATAAGAAGAAATTTGCCCTGATAGGTATACTGGTTATCATAGCCGTTGTGGCATATCTATACTTCAATCAGGGGCCGGGGGAGACGGAAAAAAATGTCGAATATAAAAACGAACAATTTGGATTTTCGCTGGCAATGAATGAGGAATTTCAAGAAAATGTACTGATAGAAGCAGGGCAGAATTCAGTGTATTTTATAAGCCGTGAAATTCAGGCGGAGGATCCCGACGGCAGTCTCGGGAAAATCGGCCGCATCGAGGTATACAATAAAGGAGAATATTCCCAAACAACAATGCTGGAGGCCGGGGATGCATATGGTCTGCGATACCTGGGGGAAAATGAAATCTATTTGTTCGGCTGGGCACATGCCACTGATGTCCAGGTGCCTCCTGGCGATAAAAACCTGATAAATAATTTCAGGAAATTGGAGCAGGACTTTGAAGAGGTTATTACTTCATTTAAAACATTTTCCCCGCCGCAAGAACAAATACCTCAGAAGAGAATTGATACCGGCATTTATGTAGGGCTGGCGGATAATAACTTTTTCGAAGTTAAAATTAATGACGGGTATGCCAGGGTTTTCATGATATCAGATATAGTGAGAAATCATTTTGACAGCCTTGATCTGCAGGGCGGTGAAGAGGTCAGAATTGAATACTATGAAAACCAGTACGGACAAAACGTGGTACAGGGTATTGAAATAATCACACCATAAAATGATCTCACACCTAAAAAACACAAAAAAAGGGGGACTGCCAATAATTGCAGTCCCCTTCATTGATATTATCTGTCTTCCAGTATGCGCTTTAAAAATATCCGGGTCCTTTCATTCTGGGGATTGTTGAAGATTATTTCCGGCAGATCATCTTCAACGATGACACCGCTGTCCATAAATACCACCCGGTTAGCCACATCACGGGCAAAAGCCATCTCATGGGTTACCACTACCATGGTCAAACCGCTTTTAGCCAGGTCTTTCATTACCCTCAGTACTTCTCCGACCATTTCCGGATCCAGGGCGCTGGTCGGTTCATCAAAAAGAAGTGCCTCCGGTTCCATGGACAATGCCCGGGCAATAGCCACCCGCTGTTTTTGTCCTCCGGATATTTGATGGGGTTTGGCATTTATAAATTGAGCCATACCGACCATCTCCAGATATTCCATAGCCTTTTTACGGGCGGCTTCTTTTTCTCGTTTTAAAACCTTTATCTGACCAATTACGCAATTATCCAGAACGGACAGATTGTTGAATAAATTGAATTGCTGGAACACCATACCCATTTTTGCCCGATAAACAGCATTGGACATGGAATGCTGCCGAATATTTTCCCCGCGGAAAAAAATATCTCCGTCGGTAGCTAATTCCAAAAGGTTCAAACATCTCAGCAGGGTGGATTTGCCTGATCCGCTGGCACCAATTATACAAACAACTTCACCCTTGCTCACCGAAAAATTAATGTCGGTCAATACCTCGTTCGCGCCAAAAAATTTCTTCAAATGCTGCACTTCAATAATTTTTCCCATTAATGCTTCTCCCTGGTGTTAATGCGTATTTCTGCTTCCGGTACGGTTTGCGAACCGTGAATGGTGTAAACGGAAGGGCCCTCCAACAATATTTCAAAATACCTTAATATACGGGTAACGGTAAAGGTCATGATAAAATAAATAACGCAGGTAATTAAAAACACTTCAAAAAATCGATAATTAGCCCCGGCCGCTGATTTGGAAATGAAGAACAGCTCGGAAACTGAAATAACACTCAAAACAGAAGTGTCTTTAATATTTATAACAAATTCATTGCTTAATGCCGGCAGAATATTACGTATCGCCTGGGGCAAAACAATGCTGAACATGGTCTGAGCATGAGTCATGCCGATGGAATGGGCGGCTTCAAATTGACCTTTGTCAATGGAGATAATGCCGCCGCGGACGATTTCGGCCATATAAGCACCAGTATTTATTGACACAATAAAAATCCCCGCGTAGATCGGAGATAAATGAATATTATACACCATGGCCGCCCCATAAAATATGACCATGGCCTGTACCATCATAGGTGTGCCGCGGAATATTTCTATATAGCACAGCAGTATAAAATTAACGGTTTTCAAAAAGCCTCTTTGAAAAATATTCAGGTTCTGATCAATGGGGATAGTGCGAATAACACCGATGATTATCCCCAGGCCAAAGCCAACAATGGTGCCGGTCAAAGAAATAAGTAAAGTTACACCGGCCCCTCTTAAGAAAAGGGGCCAGTAAGTAATTAAAATATATTGAACCCATTGTAAAAATGTACTTGCTGCATCTACTTCCATTTATTAATACACTCCAGATAAGTCATATATCCTGATTATTTATATTTAATCCTGGGACGCCGGCTGATTCTTGATGGCATTGTCCATCAGGTTAATTCTTTCATCTTCGGAAATGTCTTTTAGTATTGCATTCACAGCGTCAGCTAATTCCGTGTTGCCCTTTTTGATTCCGACAGCAATTGCAACATCATCATCGGAGGCCTCAAAACCCTGTCCAGGTTCAAAAACGACCATGGCAAAATTGTTGTTGGCAGCAGTAGCGGAGATACCTTCTGGCCTTTCAGAGATATATCCATCGATAATGCCTGACTGCAAGGCTACCCGCATAGCGTTAAAGTCCTGCATGGCAGTTTGTTTTTTGACCTCGGGGATTTGTTCGATTACGGTATAATGGAAGGTGTTTAACTGGGCAGTTATTTTGGCATCGGCAAAATCTGCCAGACTCTCGGCCGATTCAAAAACGGAACCTTTTTTAACTACCATTACCAGGTCGGAACGATAATAATGATCGGAAAAATCAATGGTTTTCTTTCTTTCCGCAGTAGGTGACATACCGGCAATAATGGCATCAATGGTGCCAGACTGCAATGCAGGCGGCAGCCCATCCCATTCGGTTTTAACGATGATGAGTTCTTTGCCCATACCTTCAGCTAATCTCTTAGCAATTTCAACATCATAGCCTCCGGCATATTCTGTGCTGCGCAGAATGGGAACAGCACCGTTGGAATCGTCGGTCTGCGACCAATTAAAAGGAGGATAAGCACATTCCAGGCCAACTTTCAGCTGATTGTCCGCTGCTTTGTTATTTGAACATCCGGCAGCCATTAACCCCACGCCCAAAACCAGGATCGTAATCAAGAACCATGAGATAATTTTTTTCATTCCCAATATAATTACCCCTCTCATTAAATTTTTATTGATAATTGTAACATAAATAATATGGCTCGAGGGAAAACTTTAAGAATTTGCCCTTTGTAAAATGAAGTTTATTGGCATCTTATGTTATAATTATTCATAAAAGGGGAGGGGATGTATATGGATCATCAGATGAGACAATTCAAGGGGAAAACCAAAAAGGAAGTACTGCAGAAAAGCGGATTAAGTATTGCTTATGAAGGGGAACTGGATGGGGTCAAACCTCACGGAAAAGGCAAGGCTTATTTTAAAGACGGCAGGATATATGAGGGGGATTGGGTCGACGGCAAATATGAAGGCTATGGATGCCTTTATTACGACAATTTGAATCTCTGGTATGAGGGTGAATGGAAGGACGGCAAAAGGCACGGCCAGGGAAAATCTTATTATGAAGACGGCACCCTTGCTTATGACGGTGAATGGAAGGACGGCAAGCCAATTAAATAAAGACGAAAAACAATTCATGTGGTTTAATATAATGCAGGAATAATTCCAGAAAAGCAGAATTGACTTATATGTCAATTCTGCTTATTTATCTACAATTTAATCTGGACAAAGGGGAATAATGTCAAAAGCTGGGGTGAGTTTGCTTTTACACAGTAGTGATGATGGAGAAATGGAGTGATGCATAATGAAAAAAAGCAAAATGACGAGGGTTGTTTCTTTACTAATTATTTTTTCATTAATTTTTGTCGGCTGCGGAAATATTAACACAGAAGATAAGACCGGTGATTCAAAAGGGGAGCCGATGAACCTCACCTTTTTGGGGGCTTCTTCCACAGGCCCCGGCGCTATTGTTATGAACGGACTGGCCGAATGCATCAATAAAAGCTATCCCGATTCTGTGGTAACAGTAGTTCCGGGAAATTTGGGCACCAATGTTACTCGTATCAATAATGGGGAAGCAGATGGGGGATTCAGTAATTCGAGTCTGGTAGCAGCAGCCCGGGCGGGTGAATACCCTTATAACGAAGAAATGGATAATCTGGCTTCCGTCATAAATACTTTTACCGGTTCTAATCATCTGGTATTCAATAGCGAACTGGGCATAGATTCTCTGGAGGAAATAATCGCTAATAAAATGAAACTGCGCATATCAATCGGTATGCCCGGTGGTTCCAGTGATATATTTTTTCAACGGATCCTGTCCCTTTATGGTTTGACAGTAGATGATTATAATAGCTGGGGGGGAGAACTTTTAAACCAGAACATTGAAACCGGCATACAAATGCTGGCTGATAAAAAGATTGACGGGATTATACTAAGTTCCTTCGTGCCAACACCCAGTATAGAAGAATTGTCTAAAAACAAAGGCGTTGTTTTGTTGAAATTAGATACTGAGATAATAAATGCAATGTGTGAAGAATATGGTTATTTTCAGTCGGTATTTTCTGCCGGGGTCTATAGTTTCCTGGAAGAAGATATACCCAATCTGAATACATATACCACTTTCATTGTTCCGATGGACAGTTCGGAGGAAAATGTATATAGAATTACCCGGGCATTTTATGAAAACCTGGATTATCTACGTTCAACCCATTCTTCAATGGCTGAAGTCGATCCAGGGGATTTTGTCAAGCAATCCCAGCTCGATCTGCACCCCGGTGCGGAGAAGTATTACCGGGAAGCAGGCCTGTTAAAATAAATAAGGCTTACGTATAATTCAATTGATTCCACCATGGGCGATAACAAAGTATCAATAATCTGGCTGTTTACAGCTCATCGTGGTCCGCGTAGAGTACTGTCTTAATTGTGTTGCTGGCAACAAATTGGAGGCCTGGAAGAAAGGGCTTATAAACGCAGAGGAACCTTCGCCAGTGCTTTGAAGGGCATTTTTAAATACTGCATGGCAGCTATAAAAAGTATTATCTGCCAAACTCAGAAATAAATGTATTTAGATAAATTATTAGGAAGTGGAACATTGCCAGGAAATCGTATTATCGATCTGATAGAACCAGCTGCCGGAGAATATCCGGATAAACCTGCTTTAATGGGAGCGGGAGGGGAGACCTTAACATATAGTTGTCTCCTTGATTCGATCCGGAGCTTAAGCGAGGCCTTACATGAGCTGGGTATATCTAAAAGAGACCGGATAGCTGCAGTTCTCCCGGGGAGCATGGAAGTTATGCCGGCATTTCTGTCTATTTCCAACCGGGCGGTATTTATACCTTTAAGCCCTGATCTTTCAAGAGAACAATATCTTTATTATCTCCAGCTGTTTAAGGCGGATATACTTTTGACCGCCGAGGATTCCGGCGGCCTGTGCCGGCAAGCAGCTGATGAACTGGCTAGGCCGGTTATATATTTAAAGCGCCAGCAAAACGTCAATCATTCAGTTTTTCTTTTATCGGGAGGAAAGTATTCGGAAACAGCTGATGCCGATAAAGATTGGCCAGATGGTGATGATATGGCATTGCTGCAGTTTACTTCCGGGACCACTGCAGAACCCAAACTGGTACCCCGCAGTCATAAAAACTTATATTTTGCCACCCGACAAAGAAGAGAAGAAATGCATCTGACTGCTGATGATAAGCTGTTGATCACTACTCCCTCCCACAGGGGCATAACCCTGATAGATTCACTGGCGATACTGGCTGCTGGCGGTACAGCTATGTTCACCGACAGCATTGATCCGGATAAGATCCTGACAGCAGCAAAACGAGGCAATCCTACCTGGCTGCTGGGGGGGCCGGCTGTTTTGTCTGCTCTGGCTGTACATGCAGAAACAGGGAATAAAATGCCTGTGATCAGTGGACTCAAATACATACGTTCGGCAGGGGCACCATTGAATGAATTGCTGGCGGAAAGACTGACAGCTATATTTCAAAGGCCTGTATATGAAGGTTATGGTTCAACGGAGTGCGGCAATATAGCCTTGAGTATGAATTCTCCCCGGGGTTATAAGCCGGGATCTGTAGGAGTCCCACTGGGCATAGAAACAGCTGTCCTGGATGAAATGGGCAGGATACTGCCTTGCGGTTTAACGGGGGAAATTGCTGTACGGGGACCGCAGGTAATAGAAAGCTATGCAGATGGCGTCAGCAGCGAATCCTTCCGGGATGGATGGTTTAAGACCGGTGACAGGGGATATATTGACGCTGACGGGTATTTGTTTGTTCTGGGGAGATACAAGGAGATTATCAACCGGGGAGGGGAAAAAGTCTCCCCCTATGAAGTGGAAGCAGTGCTGAACACCCATCCCCATATACTCCAGGCTGCTGTATTCCCAGTTTTTGCAGGCGATGGACAGGAGGAAGTAGGGGCGGCAGCAGTCTTAAGGGAAGGAACACAGCTTTATTTAAAAGATCTACGCCGGTTTTTAAACGGCAAAGTTACCGCTTTTAAAATGCCCTCGGTTTTATTTATTCTGGAGGAGATGCCGGTAAGTGATGCTGATAAAATACAGCGGAAAATATTGTACAAAAAGATTAAAGAATCAGGAATAGCAGCTCAGCCTTTAGCTGGCGACAACGAAACAATCATTCCCCCCCACAGCCAGACAGAAAAAACATTATATGAAATATTTACCAGGATATTGCTGGTTAAAGGGTTCAGTATAACTGACTCTTTTTTTGAACTGGGAGGGGATTCTTTAAAAACTGCGGTTTTATTTGGAAATATTGAAGATGAATTTGGTGTGCAGGTGCCATTAAAGGATATCTTCAATAACGGCACCATTAAAAACCTGGCGCAAATTATTGATGCTAACCGGGGAGAAAAGGACTCCTATTCATTTATTATGCCTTTTCAGGTTAATGGCAGCAAGACCCCGGTGTTTTTTGTTCATTCGGCTGATGGTGAAGCAGTTGCTTATCGGCATATATCCGTCAACTTTGATCCGGAACGGCCGTTGTATGGAATAAACTTCAATCCTGACGGAGCTAAATGGCTGCATCCTATTACATTTGAACAGATTGCCGCCGAGTATTTGCGGGAAATCAGGAAAATACAACCGGAGGGTCCCTATATACTGGCCGGTTTATGTGTTGGCGGCATCATCGCCAGTGAAATTGGTTTGCAGCTAATGGAAATGGGGCAGGAGGCTGCATTGCTGGCAGTTTTCGACACCATATTACCGGAGGCGGAAACCAGAGATGGTTTTAATGCTAATATGATCCGTAACATGCGGGAATTATTCAATGAGGGCCCCATCGAGTACCTGAATACCAAATGGTATTATTACCGCCGGCTGATTTATAGAAAATCACCGGATATGGTCAGGAGAATTATTTTTAGAGGCATGGATAAAAGGACTGTCATAGGTCTAGGCCGCTCCAATTATAAACAAAAAGAATACCCGGGAAAAGTGGTTTTCTTTCAACCTGATGATGCCGGTGAGGGGTCAAGATCCTCAGTGGAATTATGGGAGAAATTATCCCGGGATATTAGCATCATCAGGATCAAAGGCAATCATTTAAGCATATTTTATGCCGAAAATGCTGAATACACTCGGGAGGCCCTGGAAAAAGTCCTGGAGGAGCTATCCTGAAACATAATTTAACTATTGCAATATATGAAATATTTATACTTCAGGAGTTATAAATGTTGAAAAAGAACAGGTTTATGCAGGAAAATAAAGCATTGATAGAAAGGCTGTTTTATAACAGGGGAATCGATGTAGAAATACAGGGTTTTAACAACCCGAGGCAGGGGAAGTGGTGTTTTTATCCCCGCCTGAGCATTATTGCTCCCCGTAAACCCTCTGCTGCTGTTAATGACTATGCACTGTCACATTATGATACCCGGGGAGGAATACACCGGATAGTCGGCAGGAAAATAGCCAGGCGCGCTTATCTTAATTCTTTTGGATTGCTGGCAGCAGGTTCAATGGACATAACCGGCATTAGCCAGGAAGAAAAACACTGGATGTTTCTTATAAGAAAAAGGGCCTTGTATTTATTAGATTTCAGTGATGCAACTGTTACCAGTGTACAAAAAAACAGTCAGCCCCGGCAGAGTTTTAAAAACCTTTTGGAGTTCCGCAAAAACCATGATTATAGTTTTCTGCCGAATTTGATCGAATATGGTGAGGATTGGTACCGGGAAACATTTATAAAAGGAAAGTTACTATCTTTATATGAAAACAGCAGTGATTATAATACCCTTTTAAGTCAGTCTCTGGACTGTATTAAAGCACTGGCAAAGGATACTCTGGTTTTTAAAGACCCTCGGGAATATTCTGATGAATTATGCAGAAGGATTGCAAATAATTTGGAAGAGTTATCAGTGGATCCGGATTGCAGGAATGTGTACAAACAGATTGCCGGTCAATATAGTGAAAAAGCACAACAGTTAAATAAAATGGTACCTGTCGTCCGGGCTCATTGTGATTTTCATCCGGCAAATATTATGGTTGATAAGCAGGGAGAGGTCTATATTTTAGACTGGGAAGCCAATGACCAGCGCAGCATCTGGTATGACCCCGCTGTGATGCTGCTGGGTTTAAGACGGCCTGATGGATTAAGGGAAATCCTGTCCAAATTTGATGGGGAAAAGGTATCTGAGGCCCTGCTTTTTAATGACGGTGAAAAGAATTATAATATGGAATCATTGGTCAGCTTTTTAGCCCTGGAAAACTTGCTGGGCAAGACCATAATTGCAGCGGATTTTAAGGAAAGAGCCGGGGCTTTTTTGGATAGGACCATCCAGTTTCACCGGGAAAGATTTGATGAAAACAGATGACAGGAGAAGATTTTATATACAAAATGCAACACAAACATTGCAATAATACAGAAAACGGGAGGTATTTATGATATATGGACGGATAATGGAGCTAATTGAGCCTCATATAAAAGACAGACCTGATTCTGCGGCTTTGATCGAAGGAAATGGCCGGAGTATTACATATCGCCAATTATATGAAACAGTAACATTTATAACGGAAGAATTAAACAGCCGGGGGATAGAGCTTAGTCAGAGGGTGGCAGTTATCGCGGATAATGGCATTGACATGGCTTTTTATTCACTGGCTGTTACCAGTATCGCTGTCCTGGTTCCTCTGAGTCCAGATTTTTCAGCAGAGCAATATCGCTTTTATATGGAGCTGTTAAAAATTGATTTTCTGCTCACCGGTATATCTGATAATATCTGTATTAAAATTGCTGAAGATTTAAATATACCGGTATTTTATCTGATTAAATCAGGTTCCGGTAATGAAAATAAATACCAGCTGACGGGTGGGACAACAGCAGTGAAGCCTGTGATCCCGGCTGATAATGATGATATTGCCATGATATTATATACTTCCGGCACTACTTCCATCCCTAAAATTGTTCCTCGTACGCAGGAAAATATAGTTGCTTCAACACAAAAAAGAAAACTGGAAATGGGATTGAATCCTGCTGATAGATTGCTGTTTACTTTTCCGGTATACAGAGGGATAAGTCTGAATGATACGATAATGGCCCTGGCTGCCGGAGGAACAGTTATTTATGCCGAGAGTCTGCAGTCGGAAACTATTTTTAAATTGATGGAAGAGACAAAACCCAGCTGGCTTCTGGGTACCCCGGTACTTTTTCAATCCCTGGCCGATTATGGCGAAAAAACAAATAAATCAATAGATAATAATAACCTGCAAAAAATCAGATCCAGTGGTGCTCCTTTGACCAGTGAAATGGCAATGAGGATGGAAAGACTTTTTTGTGTGCCGGTTTATATGGGTTACGGCATGACTGAAACCGGTAATATTTCCAGTACGCAGAATTCTCCCCAGGGGATAAAAGCAGGATCAGCGGGTGTACCTGATAATATAGATGTCAGCATTATGGATGAAAAGGGACGGCAGTTGGGTAATAATGTGGAAGGTGAAATAGTTGTCCGGGGTCCCCAGGTGATAAAAGCTTATGAAAATTCAGCTGATGTTAATGAGGCGTCATTCCACGGCGAATGGTTCCGGACCGGTGACAGCGGTTATATAGATGAAGAGGGATATTTGTTTATTGTCGGCAGGTACAAGGAAATCATCAATCGGGGCGGAGAGAAAGTTTCCCCCTATGAGGTTGAAGAGGCCATCAGTGCTCATCCCTCAGTGAAGCAGACAGCAGTTTTTCCAGTACCTGCTGGTGAAGGCCTGGAAGAAGTAGGGGCAGCAATAGTTTTAAAGGCAGGGACCGGCCTTTATTTAAAGGAATTGCGCCGCTTTTTAAACGGAAGAATAACAGCATTTAAAATGCCTTCAGTTTTATATGTGTTGGAGGAGATCCCAATAAGTGATGCCGGCAAAGTCCAGCGGAAGAAACTATATGAACATATAACTAAAATAGGAATAAAACCCCAGCCATTAGCAGGAAATGATGAGCCCATCATTCTGCCCCGCAATGAAAATGAAAAAATACTTTACCAGATATTCAGGAAGATTCTGCCAGTGAAACAAATAAGTGTTGATGATACATTTTTTGAGCTGGGGGGGGATTCCTTAAAAGCGGTGATCCTATTTGAGAATATATTTAAAACCTTCCACCGCCAGATTCCTCTTACCTATATAATAAAAAACAGCAGCATAGAGGATCTGGCAGAATATTTAAAAGAAAACCAGGGTTGTGAGGGAATCAAGAGGTTCCTGGTTCCTTATCACACGGAGGGAGAGCAAAGACCCATATTTTTTGTTCATGCCGCTGACGGCACGCCGACTGTTTGTATGAATCTGGCCAATCACCTTGGAGCTGACCAGCCTTTTTACAGCTTCCAGTTTAATCAGGAAGCTTATAAATGGCGGCATCCCCTGGACTTTGAGCAGATTGCGGCAGAATACAAAAAGGATATCCGTTCCGTCCAGGCCGTCGGTCCCTATATCCTGGCCGGGCATTGCCTGGGTGGGGTACTGGCTTATGAAATTGCTCAGCAAATTAAACAAGAAGGGGAAGAAGTTCAGCTGTTAGCATTATTTGACACTATTATAAGTGCCCGGGAAAGAACAGGTAATCGCCAGGAAAAGAACAATGGTTTTCCCAGGGATTTTAATTTATTTTCCTATTTGCGCTTGAAAGCCCGCAGAATTAAAATTTATTTCATGGTTGATGGATCTTATTTTGCTTATAAAAACAGTCCTGTTATCCTGCAAAAAGCTATTATTAATTATTTAAACCGGGAAGGACTTTTAAGATTTGCCAGGAGGCGATATCAAATCAAACCCTATCAGGGCAATGTCATTTACTTTAAACCGGAAATAGCGTCTCCTTCTTCGGATTTATCCATTGAACTATGGCATAGGATGAATGATCAAATGGAAGTGGTGGTATTAAAAGGGGATCATGGTTCCATGTTTTCTGCACAAAATGCTGAATTTACCAAAGAACAGCTTTATAAAGCCATCATAGAAACTAATTAAAGTCAGGCAGGTATAATCATTTGCACCAAATAAAACCAGATATTATAAAAAAGATCAATAGTAATCTGTGGGGGGAAGGTAAGCGGAGGATTTTAACCGGTTTCCCGGGAAAGCTTCATAAAGCCATCGGCTTTTTCGCCGCTATCTATATTTTCTGGGCGATAATATATTACCCCCAGCCTATTTTCCATCGCAGTCTCAGTTTTGGGCTTTTCTTTGCTCTAACTTTTATGACCTACACCATGCCCGGCACTGATACCAGAAATCGTATTCCCTGGTATGACTGGGTTTTAGCATTATTATCGATTACAGTGAGCATCTATATATTCCTTAATCTGGATCGCCTGGTACATAGATTCGTTTTTGTTGATACAGTTTATACCCTGGATATAATAATGGGTATTCTGACTATATTATTATTACTGGAAGGGACCAGGAGAGTAATAGGACCCTGGCTGTCACTCCTCAGCATTATATCACTGGGTTATCTCTGGGCTGGTCCATATATAACCGGGCGATTTGGTCATAAAGGTTTCAGCGGTGCACACATAATAGAAGAATTATTTCTTACCACTGATGGGATCTGGGGAAATATAATGGGGGTGGCCACCAATGAAGTAATACTTTTTGTTATATTCGGTGCTTTTCTATTGTATTCGGGAGCAGGAGCCTTTTTATTTGATTTTGCTGCAGCAATTGCCGGCTGGAGCCGGGGGGGATTGGCCAAAATAGCCATACTGGCATCAGGACTATTT
>Ga0209723_1001448_pt1 | contig 36751 bp, 44 predicted proteins | sample BiotimSIPDNA_2_FD_185750 | JGI IMG/M metagenome (GOLD analysis project Ga0209723, IMG submission 185750) | Anaerobic biogas reactor microbial communites from Washington, USA - Biogas_R2 time_0 SIP DNA (SPAdes) (version 2) | ecosystem: Engineered > Bioreactor > Anaerobic > Unclassified | place... | reverse complement strand
GTTGTCTATCGCCATCAGATTACCTCCTCAAAAGATATCGCTATGTGACCAGGCCGAGCGGCCTGCTTGAGCGTGTACTGATACAGTGTCCCGTCGTACAGGATCTGCTTGTTGGCTGCCGCATCGGCCGCCATGGCTGCCTGGGCTGATGCGTAAGATTTCTCCGACCAGTGGAAGGCCGAGTACTTGCCGGTCTCCACCGGGGTGTCCTCCGCTTCCTCGGCCCACTTCTGCGCCTTGTCACGGGCGGCCTCCGCCTGTCCCTTGGCAGTGGCTGCAGCGGTGGCCTGGGCAGGGGCGGCAATGATGGCCGCGATGTTGGTGGCAGCTGTATTCACCGCCGTGATGTTGGTATGGACCGTGGTGATCTCTGTGAGCTTGGCTTCCACGGCGTTCACCTTGGCGATGTTGGCCGCCACCGTGTTGACGTTGGCTATCGATGTCGCCACGATCCTTACGCTCGATGAGACGCCGAGCGCCAGGTCGGTGGCCACCGTGTTGATGTTGCCCTCGTTCGCCTTCACGGCATTGATGTTCGTCTCGTTGCCGGCCACCGCATCGATGTTGGACTTGTTAGCGTGGACGGCCTGGATGGTCGCGATGTTCGCGGCGACCACCTTCACCGTCGATGATCCCCCGAGGTTCAGGTCGGTTGCGACCGTGGTTATGTTAGAAGCATTGGAGACAGCCGCGTTTATGTTGGAAGTATTGCCGGCGACTGTATCGATGTTCGCCTTGTTCCCGGCCACGATCTTGATGGTGGATGAGAGGCCCAGGTCGAGGTCCGTCGCCACGGTATCAATGTTTGTCTTGTTCGCATTGACCGCATTTATGTTTGCCGTGTTGTTCGCCACCTGGTCGATGTTTGTCTTGTTGCCTGCGACGATATCGATATTGGCCTTGTTCGCATGGACGGCATTGATATTCGCTTCATTTGCCTGGACGGCATTGATTCGGACCTCATTATTCGCGACTGCCACGACCTTGGTGATGTTTGATCCTACCGCGTTCACGTCGGCGATCGAGGCGGCGACCGTGTCTATGTTGGTCTTGTTGGCTGCCACCTTCTGGATATTCGATGTAAGCGGGTCCGCCATATCGGTGCGGACGGCGACCATTCCAGGATCGTTGTACATGCTCAGGACCGAGTTCTCGGCGGCCAATGCTTGTGATAGGTTTTGTTCGATGTCAGAAGTCAGGATCGGAATGATGTTTCCCGAACCATCGAATCCGAGCAGCATGTTCCGGCGTGCCAGATAGGACGGCATCTGTAGTACGCTTACCGGGTCTGATATCGGGATTCTTACGGTACGATCCAGCTTCTCTTTCAGTTCCTGCATCATGGCCGCCGCCATGTCCAGGCTCTTCTCCAACACCTCGGCATCGAGCACGTCACCGTTGCGATAATCAGTCTGCTGCTCGATCTCCACTGTCCGGGTGATGGTGAGAATTGCCGTCCCGACCGGGAACGTATATAGGGGCACGAATGTGAGCGTGCCGGTATCACCAGGAGCCGTTACCGAGTAATCGGAGGAGGAGACCGTGGACTCCACTCCATCATCATCGGTGATGATCACCTTGATCTGGTCCCTGTCCCAGTATTTGAACGGGATGCTGTATCCGCTTCCCACCGGGGTGGGGGAGAGCACCATGTATCGTTCCTTGCTAATGATGTCGCTGATCATGTCTTATGTCCTCCGTCATCGGCCGAGCATTGCGCCCGGTCCTTCCTTCACCGTCTTGATAGCCTGCTTGATTCCGCTCACCGGTACTCCGCCCATATATCCAGCACCCTGCGCCAGGTTGTCCAGAGCCTTTGTCAACTCTCCCTGCGCCAGATACCCAACACCCTTGAAGATCTTCATCATCCCAGGGAAGAACTCGTCGGCGAAGAAGTCTGGCTTATCCCCAGTGACCAAGGTCTTTATAATCTCGCTCACATGGTTACCGAAGAGCGGCACTGATTCGTTCGCCTGGGTTGTTGACCAGTAGATCCACTTGCGCAGCTTATCGATCTCATCATCGTCATCGTCATAGCCGTCCGCAACCGCGCCCAGCACGGCACCGGCCAGGCCATAGCCAACGATCGTGCCCACTACGCGGGAGAACTGGGCCATCCTTGCATCCGTTGGTGCAGTATTATCCATCGCCGCCCTGGCTGATACCGGCATGTCGTAGGTGAGGTTCGTCCAGATCACGTTGAGCGACGTGGTGAACTGCATGAATGCCCGGGCCCATTCACCCCCTGAGACAAAGAGCGGGGCGATCTCCGTCACGTCCCCGGTCGGCTGCGTCTTGAGGGTGATGTCGTCGGCCCAATCGATGGCCATGCGCTCTGCCTGGGCACCGGTGATCCCCTGCTCCATGAGCGCGTCCATCCGCTGGTGGTAGGCTCCTAGCCAGCCGCCGGCCACAGCGTATCGGTCGACCAGGGTGAGTCCCATGCCGCCGATCTCCTGCATCCTGCGCACGCCGTGCATTACCTTGTTCTGTTGGTAGGTGCGGCTTTGCTGGAGAATTTCGTCGATGATGACGTTCATGGTGCGGTTCTTCATCATCGGGGAACGCTCGTTGATCCAGGCGATCGCCTCCAACGGATGGCTGAAGAGCTCGATGTATCCCTTGGCCATGTAGATCGGCTTCACCTCCTGCAGGAACGGGGCGGGGGAGGTGATGGTCTGCAGCACAAGCGAGCTCATCTTCCAGGTGAGGTAGGCTGCCCCGAGGTTGCCGCGCATGAAGCGCACCGCCTTCTGGACTCCCGCCAGGTCGACATTCCGCTGGGGGTTGATCACCTGGTTCATGTAGTCATGGATGTCGGTGACCATCTCGTGGCCGAGGGTGCGGTCGATCACGTTCTTCAGGTCGGTACTTCCTGGGTTCTTGAAGACTCGGTTCAACTCACGCCCATACTCAGCAAACGCTATGAAGTGCTCCTGGTCACGCACGCTCTTGTTCCATACCTGCATCAGGTCCAGGTTCACCGGCCGTTGATGCTTGGGACTGATCTTGATTCGGTCACGGGTAAAGCCCTTTGTCACTCCGGTTGGATTGCCGCCGGCATTCTGGTTGAACCAGTCATCGGCTATCTGTTTGTCCATATCCTGGCCACTGAACTCCCGGCGGTGGATCGGCAGGTATTCATCAACATTCCTCATAGGGCGGTTAAACTCACGGATGGCCACCTCGTTGATGCGGTCCCTCTGGCCGTTGAAGTCTGCCCGGACACGCTCGAGCACCTGCATGTAGCGTCCATCATCTTCATTGAGATAGTGCTCCGCCTGGGTGATGAGATTGCGGTACCGTTCATCACCGAGGGCCATGATCATGCCGTCATCATGGTTGAGGTCAGCTTTTTCGCTCTGTGTCACCAGGTTGCCATACGCCACTGCATTTCGGTTGTCTCTGTCGAACTGGCTAAGCCATGCGTACATGAGTGCGCTGTAGGTGAAGCGTGTGCCGGTATTCAGATCCAGTGATATGCCAACCGTCTCGTACAGATCCCGCTCGGTGAGGCCAACCTCCTTCATGAAGTTAATCACCGGCTTCTGTCTCAGCTCCACCGCAGTCCATTCGACCGCCTGCGCTTGTCTCTTCTTGGTGATCAGCAGATTGTAGGCAACGCCCTGGGTGTCTCCATCGAGCATCATGGCCTTGGCTCGCATCGGGAGGGTGGAGTAGCGGAAAGCATTGACGGTCCTGAATGGGCTGGACTTCTCCTTCTGATCATCTACCGAACCGACAATCGGGCGGTCCTGGTATTTACCGGACGCTATGAGGGTGCGCATGATCGATTCCTGGTACTGGCGGGCGATGGCCTGCTGCCGCTCCACCTTGGCGGACAGGATACGCCTCCCTTCGGCCCTGAGATTGCCTACACGCTCGGCCAGATCCTCCAGCTCGGCTACGGTCCACTCGTTGAGGGGGCGACGCTCATCGGCGATCCACTCGTACATCCTCAGTCCTATCGCCTCGATGATCTCCTCGCGTGACGAACCGGAGAAGAGCTCGCGGGCATCGTCGATCGATACGCGCATCTGCCCATCCGCTCCGTCGACTAGGGTGCTCTCACGCCGGAACGCCGGGTCCAGGGCGGCCTGCAGCTCGTAGATCATCACCGCCTGCTCCCAGTTGATGGCGTCGCTCGGCTTTGCCATGATGCGGCGGGCGACGTCGAGCTTGTACTTGCGCACACGCTGCGCCTCGGCCTTCTGCCGCTGCTTCTCGGTGAGCTGGCCCTTGAGCTTGTCCAGCGCTTCCTGGCGCTTCACTGTGGCGTTCAGGCGGGCCTCCGCGGCCTTCTCCGAGCTCTTGCGCTTCTGCTCAGCCACGGCCTCCTGGCGCTTGATGGTGGCGGCTGTACGTGCGTCTGCGCTCTTCTGCTTGAACTTCTGCCTCTGGGCTTCCATGGCCGCCTGGTGCTGTGCCTTGGACTTCTCCATCATGCCCTCGCGCATGGCCATGACCTGGTCGTCCAGCTTCTGCAGCTTGTCCTGCATGGTGCGGGTCCGCTTGAGCTCCTCCACCGGGATCTTGTGGCCCTTCTCGGTGAGGCTGCGCACCTTGGCGATCTGTCCGTCGAGCTGCTTCTTGGCCTCGCGCTGCTCCCTGTAGGCATTGAGCAGGTGCCGCTCCGTCTCGCTGAACTTCTTGGTACTCTCATCGATGGCGGTCTCCTGCTCGGAGATCTTCTTGCCCAGCTCGCCGATCTGCAGGTCGAGGTCCCGGATGATCTTCTCGGCGGCGCCCTCCATGGTCTCCTTGCCGGAGAGCAGCGCCTTCTTCAGCTCGGTCGCCTCGATCCGGTTGGCGAGCTTCAGGCGCTCGGTGATGCTCAGGTTGTCCAGGGTATTGATGCCCGGGTCGCTGATGGACGGCAGGCGGCTGTCGATGACCTCCGGCCTTAGCTCCAGGTCCTCCATGACCAGGGCGTAAACATCGCGGTAATAACGAATAGCATCACCGGTCATGAGAGTGCGGATACTCTTGATCGCGCGCTGGGTGGGGGCACGTCCTCCCTCGACCCTGAATGCGTTGGCCAGAATGGTGGGATGTACCAGGTCACCAGCGTTACGGCGCACCTCATCCAGGATATCTGCAAATTCATAATTGCTCTCGGTATCCCAGATGGCGCGATTGCTGAGCATGTAGCCGAGCTGGCGGAGGAACGATATCACGCCATCGTCGGTGGAGAGCTTGCCCTTCATGTACTCGTCCTTGGCGTCCTCGCTCTCCAGCTGCCTGCGGGCCGCATCGAGGCGCTCCTGGCTTACCTCCTCCGTGACGGTGATGCCATTGGCCTCGTTGAACACCTGCTGATACCATGCCTCGTCCGTTGGAACAACATCATCGCCAAACGCAAACGCCTGGTAAAAGTCCATGAACTCTTCCCAACTTGCCATGCCCCTCGCATCGTCAAGCACGGCCTCTGTGATCGGCGGGCCGTCCTGGAAGAGGAGGGTAGTACGCTCCGTTACGTTCGTCATGTAGACCTGGGATGGGGAGACTGCTGCATATTCCAGGTTGCCGTTGTTGTCCAACTCGGTGATCAAGCCGTCATAGCCGTACTCGGAGAGGCGCCGCACGATATCCTCGGCCTGGCGCTTAAGATACTGAAGAGAATACTGGCCTTCACCCCTGGCAAACTTGTCGAACACCTCGGCTACCTGGTCCGGGAAAGCGCCGTCCTTCCGGGCCGCATCCTTGATGTTGGCTACGTCCTGGTCCGACAATGATCGGAAGTCGAGGGGGTTCTTGATGTTCATGTAGATCTCATAGACCTGCCCCCGGCCTCCAGGTACATATGTCATCGACGTGCTGCCTGGAAGTTGTTCGTATGCGAACCGATCGGCTGCATCGAATGAGTTGGTTGCGTACGTGTATCCCGCTTCGCCACCATTGACCCTGCGTTGTCCGGTGTTGTCCAGCGCCTCCAAGCCGATTCTTGGACTACCATGATATAACAGAGCTGGTTTGCCATCACTGTCTACTGCCCTGGTGTCTTTGAAGATCTTCCTGAACTCCTTGCTGTCCTCGACAGGGGCATCCTGGAAGAGCATGTTCGGGCTTGAAAACAATCCATCGCCAAGCCTTTCTGATCCCTTGCCAGCAGGGCGCTCCATTTTAACTATCCCATCGGAATCAAAGACGGAGAAGCCTTCGGATTCATAGAACTTAATCAGAGATTCCTCTGAGATAACCTTCGTGTCTGCATCAACCGTCAGTTTAACCGGAAGTCTTGTTCTGTCAGCTATTTCGAGGGCTTTATGCAACAATCTCCTGCCATGACCCTGCCTATTGTTTTTTATGACCTCTATGCCATTCAGAAGGATATAAGGCTGTGAAGTATCATTGCCATAATCATCATATGACTCATCCTCAGCCTCCTCCAAGAGTGCATATCCATTTTCATCTTCGATTCTTAGATACTTCTTGCCATACTGCTCTGTCCTGGTGATAGTGTATCCGTCATCGCTTGCCTTTTCTTCCTGGAAGAGCATGTTCGGGTTCGTGGCATTCCATGTTCCGTGATTGTTGATGGACTTTATCTGTTCGGGAGAGAAGGCAACGAATGATGTCGTATCAAACTCTGTATCCTGTACGATCAATCCATCATATCCATCTTGTGTGAACAACTCCTTGAATGCCTCAGGGCTTTCATATTCAGACGCCTGTGCCCATAGGGCATCAAAATCAGTACTGAGTGGGTTCTCGATTTTATAATAGAGTGGCATTGAAATATCTTGGCTGGTAAACTTGTTGACAGGATCCACACTGGACCAAACGCCCAGTCTTGCCATATTACGCGCCGACTGTTCGCTGGTGTTGTAATCTGTAAATTCCCCAAGTCTCTCAAAGTCGAATGATTCAAAGATTGCATCAGTGGCATGATATACCACCAACGGCTCTCCATCCTCATCCACGACCTTGCTGTCGCCGAACCACTCCTTGAATTCCTGGGAATCGACGGGGGCTGCTTCCTGGAAGAGTATATTGGCGCCTTCATGGCTTGTTTTTTGCTCCTGCCCTCGTGCTGCAAGCGGCGAGTCCTTGTCCAGCATGGAGTCGAAGACCTCGGTGATCCTCGGGTCCAGGTCGACAGTATGCCTGAGCGAGTCGTACACCTTGCGCATCCACTGGGCGATCTGCTGGAAGAGCTGCTGCAGGCGCGTGGAGACCGTCTTGCCGTCGGCCAGGTATCCCTCGTAGAGGCGGGCGGCGAACTCTTCCTGAGTGCGTCCCCATCGGTCCTGGGAGAACGTGGCGGCTACGTCGGAGAGCTGCTGTGCATCCATGCCGGCGAAGTACCCGTCGGCGAAGATCTGGGCGTGGTCTGCAAGCCAGGTCATGAACTCCGGGGTGACAGCGGCCTCGGTCACCGCCTGGCGGAATTGCTCGATCTGTCCCAGGTTGCGCAACATGACGTGGAACGTCTCGTGGGCGAAGGTGGAGAAGTCTGCGTTCTCCCCTGCGTAGATGATCGCCTTGAGGTCCTGGTTGAACGAAACGGCACCCCGCTTGCCCTGCATCGCCTCGCCCATTACTTCGGGATCTCCGAAAATCTGACCATTCTCGAAATGCGCATCCAACCAGCCCTGGGCGCTCGTCCCCTCGCTCTCCGCCCTCAATTGCACCAAAATGGCCCCCACGGCACGCTCCGGGGCGCTGAGGTTCGGCATGCCCTGTTCGATCTGTTTCTCGATGGCAAGGCGCTCGTCCACGTTGGTGATGCCGTCACGGTACTGCAGGCCACCATCCTTGCCCCGGGGGTTGGCGTCGATGATCTGCTGGCGTACCTCTGCCAGCGCCTCGCCCTTGGCCTCCCATGTCACCTCGTAGCCCGGGTACTTCTCGATGAGGTCGAGCACCGCCTCCTTGCGAACGCTCTCATAGCCGCTGCGGACCATCACGTCGTTGATGGCCAGGTCATTGTCCTTGACCGAGTAGTCGATGTATCCGTAGCGCGCCCCGCTGACCGGATCCCCGACCAACAGGCGGCGATGTTCCGCCCCTGATGTATCGACGGTCGTATTCTCGCTCTCAGCCGTATACAATCGCCCACTGTTGAGCCGGCGCACTTTTCCCGTGGGTATCCTGCCCTTTCCGCTGTCGAGCTCGTCGTAGGCCGCCTGGTCGCTCTTGATGGACGATGACTCATCGATCCCCTTGTGTTCCCGCTCCCATAGGTTGGCCATGGTATTGGCCCAGTCGGCCGCCTCGATGCTCTCCGGGCGGGCCTGCTTCAGCGAGTTGACGAACGCCTCCTTGCTGGGGACCGCCTGCGCGGCCTGACGCATCGATGCCAGTTGCCTGATGTTTATGCCAGCATCGTACAATGCCGACGGTCCCCCCAGGACCAGCGCTGAGCCGAAGCCCATGAAGCCGGCCATCAGCGTGTCATGCACCAGGTCCTCTTCCGGCATTGGGTCGACGGGTCCGCGCGTCTCCTGCCAGGCGTAGGCGATGTGGCGCATCAGGTACTCGGCCACCTCCTCGCTCATCTCCTCAAGCGCCTCATCGGTGGCGTTCACGCCGAGGGCGAGGGCTCCCTGGATAAAAGCGCCGAGCTTGCCGGAAGTTATCAGCTTTGCCGTCGCCTTGCTGGCTGCGGTGGTGACGGCCTGCTCCCCACCAACTGCCTTGACGACGGTCCCGACCTCGATGCCGAGCCCGGTCTCAATCGCCCCGACCACCATGCCGATCGTGCGTGATCCCATGTTGGCGATGTCCTTGTCGATCCCCAGCTCCCTTAGCTGGATGTAGCTGACGCCCTCCATCAGCTCACGGGTGCGGTTCACCGCCCCGACGGTTGCCCCCATGCTGATGATGGCGGCCAATGTGTAGGGGGAAGCGGCTGCAAGCGATCCGAGGGTGACGCCGGTAGCGGCAGTGAAGCCTGTGGCCAGCCCCCCTGCGAACGTAGCGCCCATAAGCGAGCTCTTGCCCACCTCGATCATGTATGGCAACGCACCTTCAGCTGTCCACTTGAGCATCGTGGTGGCGATGTTCCTCGGCTGATGATCCTGGAGCGCGGCAATCTGGCCCGCATACTCCTCCAATTGGGTCATTATGGCGCTCGTGTCCTCGCCCTTGAGGTCAGCCTGCTTGAACTTGTATGCCAAGTCGCTGTACTGCATGTTGATGCGCCCGGCGACGAAGCTGTCGCGGATGGCCTGAACGCCGGTTTTGTTTGCCTTGAACGGCTCGCCGGTGAGGTAAGAAGAGAGTTCGTCCAGGTTCTCCAGCGCCGCGTCGACCGGGATCCCGTACTCCTTGCTGAAGGTGAGGGCGGCCCCATAGCGGGCCAGGTATGCATCGGGATCCTCGGACTCTGAGGCGGCCCGGCTGATGAGGTTCCACTGCCGCTCGTTCACCGGCATGGTGTTCGGCTGCATAGCGGTCGGGTCGTTGATGCCTCCGGCCACCTGGTTGAGCACGGAGTCACGAAGCGTCGGCTTGGACTGTTGTGTCATATGTTCGGCCAGGGTGCTGCGCTTCTCTTCTTCGGGTTTCCTGTAGTCCGGTGTCGTTCCAAGTCCTGGTGATTGTATGTCCATGTCTGGTCCTTATCAGAGGTATTTATGCTTGTTGTCCGGGTCCTTGGCCTTCTGTCTCTCGCGCCACGACGGGTCCGCTGGCTTGCCACTCCTGAATGCATCGAAGTACACATCGATCTCGTTGGAGTCCTTGAATTTCGCAGTAGTATCTATCGATTTCCAGTACTGCCAGCCGCCGCTTCCGGTGGGGTCATTTGTCCAGAAGATGTCATTCTGGTTGACGACAAACCAGGTGCGGTCGTTGCCCTTCAGCTGTACGCCTGCGAGCAACGGCTGCCCGCCATTCTCTGAGCCGTCGGTGAACCGCCCCTGGATCATCGGTACCGGCTTGGCAGCACCATCGATCATGATCGGGGTCGGCAGGCTTGTCGGACTGACGCCCTCGCTTGAGAGCAGGTTGGTCAACTCGCCGCCTATCGCATCGAAGGTGGCCTTGTAGTTGGGATTGCTCCAGACGAAGGTGCCGTTGCGGTCCTTCTGTACCGGTATGGTCCCTTCTTGGCCAGCGAACGTGTGTAGCTTGGAGAGCGCGTCGTCGATGGCCTTGGGATCATTGAATAGGCGCCACTTGTCCACTACCTCGCCGCTCTCCAGCGCCTTGACGGCCTTGCCGACGAAGGTCTCCTGGATCCTCTGCAGCTGGTCGGATACCTGGGCCGGATTGAGGTCCTTGGCAGCAGTGTTCATGAAGATGTTGGCGATCGCCTCGTTGGCAAAGTAGGTAGCCTCGGCGATGTACGCGTTCTGTTCTGGTGTGACGCCTTTCCTCTTGTCCACCTTGATGCCGTACTTGAGGGTTTCCATCTTCTTGAGGAAGTCCTTTGTGATTGCCTTGTACTGATCGGGTACGATGTTGTCATAGATCTTGGTGATCATCTGCGTCTGGTAGAGGTCGTCCTCAAAGCCGTCGGTGGCCAGCGAGGCGTCGAGATTCTGCATCGCCGCGATCGCATCGGTCGGGCTGATCTGGCCTTGCTGCATCATGGCGAACGTAGCATCCGCTATGGCCTTGTTCTCCTTGATCTGTTCCTTGGTCTGGTTGGCCAGGGTAGTGGACTCCAGCTTTTCCAGCTCGTCGATTCGCTTCTCGTACATGGCGGCGAACGTGGTGGTCGTCTTGTCCAGGCCGGCGAAGATCGTCTGGTTCAGCTCGCCTTCCGGGTCCAGGATGCTGTTCATGCGATCGGTGAGGTACTCGATGTCGACGCTTTGCAGGTCCTCGTTGGCTATCTTATAGCCCTGGGCGGTGGCCCATACGATGTGCGCCGCCTTGGCCGTCTCCGCTGCCAGCTGCTGGCGATCCTCGGGCATGTCCTCGGTATAGGAATTGATCTGCTCGTAGAGGGCAGCGGGAGCTTTGCCGGTCTCCAGCCCGTTGGCCATGGCAGTCGCCACGTTGGTGGTGATCGCATTTGAGAGTTGCTGGTCCGTGACCGATGCGGTCTTGACGAATGACTGTATCTGCTCCGGGGTGAACTGCTTCTCCGGGGGGAGGTTCTTGTTGAGGGAGTAGGCGTACTCGGTCGCCTTGGCAAGGCCCTCCGTGGCTGCGAGGTTCGATATGTTCTGATTCTGGTGGTTGAAGTCCACCGTCTTCTGATACGCCTGGATCTGCAGCGCCTTCTGGGCGGGGGAGAGGTCAGCCCGGCTGTTGATCTGCGCCTCACCCATCTCGTAGGTTCCGGTGACTGCATCGGTTTGCAGGGCTGCCTGGATATTCAGGTCGTGCTGCTGGTCGATGGTGGTCATCGTATCCTTGAGCACGGTGCTGAGGATCTGGTTCTGGCCGGTGGCGAAGGTCTGGGTGAGCGCCTGCATCCGCCAGAGCTTGACTTCCTTGCTGTCTTTGCTCGCTGAGATGGCGGCCTGTTGATTGTTGTACCATTCAGTGACAGCCGGGTCCATCTCGATCGCCCATTTGCCATCCGGGCCCTGGATTGCCTGGGTACCGCCGTTGAGCACGCTCTCGGTGATGATCCGTGTCAGGTCCATCGAGGCGTCAAGAGCGGTGGTCTTCGCCTTCTCCAGCTCTTTCTGTTTAACCAGTGTGTCGACCTGCGATATTATCTGTAGACTATCGATGGCGGCATCGACGATGAGCTTAAAGTCCTGGGTGTTTTTCATGGCCTGTTGAACATCAAGACTTTTCTCACTCTGTTTCAACAGCTGGGTGTTGATTCCCTGCTTAGTGATGTTGTGGCCAGCCTGGATGATGTCTGACTTGGTTTGATAAGCTTGTGAAAGTGAGCTGTAGTCAACGGACGGGGTATAGATTGCCATGATGACTCCTAGATGTAATCTTTGTAATCATTTAGTATGTTCTTTGCTCTGGTGACTGCAGCACTGTGCGTATTCCCCAACTCTGAATCCTTTGCAATAATCACATCCAGCTGATCGCCCATGCGGTCATAAAGATCTGAAAGGCTCTTCTTGTTGGTCGCCAGCGCCGTGGTCTGGTTTTCAAGGGTCTTGGTCCAAGAATCAAGCTCGTTCTGAAGCGTAATATCAGTCAGTTCCAACGTGCCGGATAGCAGATTCCTCTTTGTTTCGTACTGGTTGCGTTGGCTGCTTAGGTTAGAAACAAGGGTGGCATAGGCCGCACCATATATGCCGTCATTTCCGGCGAGCGACAGATCACTGCCGGCGTAGGCGATGGCTTTCTGCTTATGCTGTTGGGCCACCAGGCTCATCGAGCCGCCCATGCCGCGGTCAGCTGCCATGACCTCAGCGTCGCTCCAATTGGAGAGCAGGGTGCTGAGGTTCTCCTGGCCTTCTGCCTTGGCCGAGAGGGTCTGGGCGTCATAGCTGTTCTGCCAGTTGCCGATCAGGTCATCGACAGTATCAATTTCGGCCTGGATGCCACCAATCTCCTGGGCATATCGCTGGTCCCATAGGTCGATGTCAGTCTGTGTCGCATCCATCTCTGATTGCAGCTTGGGTATAGTGATGTCCTTCAGGGTTTCAAAGTTTGTTTTGAGGGTATCCAAAGATGACAATGCGTCTGTGAGGTCTCCTTCACGTTGAAGTCGTAGACGCTCTTTCTCTATGTCAATCTGGTCTTGTTGTTTGATGGAATTATCAATCCCGAATCCTAAACCGACAAGAAGTGACGCAACCCCTATTGCTATCAACCATCCCATCCTACACCTCCATGATCCCGAACTTGGTCATGACCGCGAGCAGGTTGAACGGAACCGGCTCCTCGCTGGCGATCTCCACGATTCCCTCGTAGTCGACCGGGGCGGCGATCACCAGCCGCTTGTCCCCGGTGTACAGATCGAACGCATCCCCATAGCGGTATGTCCCGGGTACCAGGGGAAGTATGGGCGTCTCACGCCCGGAGACGATGGTCTTGCCCCCGAGGCTTCGGTAGACGCGCAGCGTCTGCTGCTGGACCTGCCTCCGCTTGCCTTGGCTCGTTCCGTTTGCCGGCAACTCCGGGCGCAGGAGCTTTATCCTGGCATTGATCGGGTAGCCTATGGTGATGTCGGTGAACTCCCTGTCATATTGCCCCCAGCCATCCACGTCGAGGGTCTTGCGCGGCAGCACCGCATTGTCCGCCAAAGCGTCGACGGTCTGGTTGGCCAGGTGGGGAACCCGCACTGTGTCGGCGGGGCTGTTTCCATTGACCGTGACCGAGCAATCCACGTAGCAGGCGTCCTCCATCGAAGGCGGCATGGTGATGTCGAGGATCTCGATGTGTGTTACGCCGGCGCGTTTGACGGTAAGCCAAAGCACGTCGTCATCTTCGTCGTCTCCGGGCATGACCTCCATGCTCTGCACGGCCATGGGCACCCCGTCTGCATCAAGGCCGAATGGATGGCGCGCCCATCCGATGACCGAGGCCCCGATGTCCAGGGTGCAGGAGCAGAGCGTGCCGTCGTTGCAGAGCACCCAGGCGAACGTCCCGTTCTGGCCGCTGAGAAGGTTGAAGTCCTTGATCCCGCTCTCGATCATGTGTCGGGCCGTCATGCTGATCTCGGCGTTGATGTACCCGTCGTCGTCGGTGCGGTACTGCATCACATTGAGGCTGCGCCCCCCGATTCCGGCGTAGAGGACGTAATTGTCCATCGCCTTCGGATTTGTCTGGTTGCAACCGTCATTGAGCGTCACGCTCATATCGAATGTCGCCGGGGTGGCGATCACCCCGCTGTCCATCCAGATCGAGCGTCCGGCACCTGCGAGGATACGCTTCTGGTTGACCAGCCAGTGGATCTTCGAGCCGTACATGTCCGTCTCCTGCAGGTAGATCGCGTGGGTGGAGAGGACCAGGATGTTGCCGTCGTCGTCTGTGTCGCTGAAGGTGAAGTCGGTGAATCGGTCGCCGGCGTTGGCCTCGGGGGTGCGGGATGCGAAGATCGTGTTGGGTTCGTTGTCGGTGGCGGCCAGGTACCACCGGCCACCCTTGAACGCCTGGCATGATGGGTAGTCTCCCGCTTTATCGAAGGTACGCCCTCCGGTGAAGGTGAGGGGCGTGAGCTTGAACGGGGTGGGGTCATCAAGCTCAAGGGCTGCGGGTGGATGATTGCGATGGACAATGTACATCACACCCTTGTTCATCACACATGAGAGCTGGGCGAGCTCGGCCTCCTTGTAGGTCGTGGCCAGGGTGAACGGGGCGCCCTGGTACTCGACGATATCCCCGTCATGGTCCCAGAAGCGCATCAGGCAGTCGCTGAGCTCGACCATGTAGCGCCCGGAGGATCCTGCATCGAAGAGGACCATCCGCGCATCGGTGATGCCCACCAGGGTGGCCACGTACCTGGTGCCGGGCCGCTTGATCAGGGCTCCCAGGCGCGTGGGGATGAAGTTCTCGCAAACAGCCAGGCCGGTCTGGTAGCGTTCGCTGTCCAGCCGGCCTTCCATCATGGGGTTGATCTCCCCGCTGATGAAGTTGTTCTGCAATACCGTGTAGCTAGCCATGGGCCTCCCTCGTCATCGATTCTGGTCGTACCAGTCGTGGCTCTCGTCGTTGCGGTATTGGCCGATCCCCTCCTTGGTGATGGCCATGGCATATGCCTGGTTGTATTCCTGCAGCAGGCGGTTGCTCGTGCCTTCGTTGTTGAGCATAGGCATGCTGATCAGGTAGGCTAGCTGGCGCACCACCAGGTCCCGGAGGATCACGGCCATGTCACTGCCGCTCGCCGGGAGGGCCAGGTAGGACACGTATACCTCCTCGCTGTCGGTGAGGATGCTGCGGTCACTGATGGCGTAGTGACCGATGCACTCCACGCTCTTCAGTGATGCGAAGTCACTGGGCAGGGCGTACTGGTACGCGAAGCCATAGTTCGGGGCGGTTGCAAGTGGGGCGAGCTGTACCCGCTTGCTTGCGATCCGCCACGGGTATGCCGTGTAGACCGTCTCGATCGCCTGGGGCAGGAGGGTGGTGCAGTAGTTGGCCGCCGACGTGCCATCATCCAGCGCGGCGATCTGCTCGCTGCCTATTCTCAGCAACGCCCGGTTTGCCAGGCTGACCCACTGCGGGTCGTATGACGGGCCGGCCATGCTATTTGCCCTGGCTCTCGGGAGCCGCCGGAGCCACTGCCTGTTTCTCAGCGGTCGGTACGCTGAAGTACTTGGCCATCCCGACCTTCTGCATCTTTGACCAGGTGGCGGTGCTCACGTTGTAGCTCTCGCCCTTGTTGAAGAGTTTGCCCTCCTCGCTGAAGTAGCATGATGTGGTGCAGGCGATCTTTGGCATATAGGTTCCTCCATTTTCAAATGGCGGCAGGGAGCACGGATGCACCCCGCCGCCTCGATGGTGATATCGACCGGCCTACTTGCCGAGTTCGATCCAGGCGGACACGGCGGTCGCCGTGAAGGTGCCGGTGCTGGTCGGCAGGCCACCCACGCGCAGATACCGCCTGTGCTTGAGCGGGATCGGCATCATGTAGTAGTCGCTTGCACCCGGCTTGGCGATCACCGGCCCCGTGGCCAGGGTGGCGTAGGTCGAGTCGTCCGCGCTATCCTGCAGGATCGGCTGGTAGCTGTCCGCCGCGTTGAACGCTGCCGCCGGCTTGAACACGACGTAGACCTGGCCGGCACGTGCAGTGTGCTGCAGCGCCGGGGTGTTCATGTCGAGTTTGTCCGCCGAGTAGGCAGTGGTGTCCTTTGTTGCCAGGCTGATTTCGCCAAAGCTGAGCAGTTTGTCTCTCATCTGCTTCCTCCTTACGTAAGAGCCGTCTCGGTGTCGAGGATGGTCTCCCAGAACATGACCGGGATACCCACGAACTTGACTACCGGCCCGAAGCCCTCGATGGTCTCGATGCTGTAGGCCGCGTTGCTCTTGTCGTAGGCGGCGGTCTCGATGATGGCGTGGATGGTGCGGTTGGCGAACCCGACCGCGTCACGTCCCAGGTTGGGCAGCTGGTTCTTCATGGCGATCCATTTGGCATGTGAGATGGTGGAGCCGCCGGTCTCGATGTTGGCGAGGCGGAGCATCGCCTTCTCCTTCTTGATCTCCATGCCGCCGTAGACCTCGATATGGCGCATCCAGGCCCACATGTTGCCCCCGCCACCAGGAGCGGTGACGTACTGAAGCCCCATGTCCTTGGCTGAGATGCCGGGCTGGCTGCCCTGTGGGTAGCGGAAGTTGAATCCCTGCTCACCGAACTCGAAGAGCCAGAGGGAAGAGACGTCGGAGCCGCTGCCGCCATCATTCCAGACGTATTCGCTGTCAATCGATGCGCGGCGCTCGGCCAACGCCCTGAACCCCTCGACGGTGTTGGCGCCGTACATGAACTGGTAGAGCCAGTCGCTGACCGCTCCCTCCATGTTCGCAGCGTCCTCCGAGTCCCTGACCTTGCCGGGGGTCTTGCTCGTCTTGAGGATCTTGTCGTCCACCAGGCTGTCGGCCTGATAGGATGCGATCGGCTCGACCTTGAGATCCGAGCCGCTGCTGGTCGTCGCGACCGGGCCGTTGACCTGGACGAATGTACCTTTTCCAAGCCGGTTGGCCTGCAGCCACTTGTGGAATATCCCGTCGCTGGACGGATACCAGGGCGCGACCTTGAGGATGTCGTTCCGTTTGACCAGTTCACCGAGGAAGCTGAGGGCGTCCGTGTAGTTCTCCCTCTTGTGCGCCTCGATGATGTTCATTGCTTGCGTGCTGACAATCGTACTCATGTTGTACCACCTTTCGGTTCTAAAGTTGTATTTGTGATCATCGGCCTCTGTTTCCTCATCGTCCGCCTCCCTGGCTCCCTGCTCGGTACGCCCCGGCCTCCAACAAGTCCCATCGTTGCCTGTCTCCACCAATTCTTGAACTTCGGGCGTCGGCTATGCAACCGCGCCCGTGACGGTCACTGCCCCTTGGACTGCGGGTACTGCTTCAGGAAGTCTTCGCTGTACCACGTGCCCTTGTCGTTTCCACCGTCACCCGGGTCTCCCTGGTTTGCTGCAGGTTCCCCGGTCACGTCCGTTTTCGTCTTGTCCGGCTCCGCATCGATGCCGGCGATGATGTCATCAAGTAATCCCATGATTCCCTCCTCACTTCTTGCCGTAGGCGTCCAGGAAGTCCTTGCTGTAGTTCGCGCCGAACGCCCCGTGGTTGTTCTCCGGCGCCGGTCCCGATCCGCCCTGTACGATTGAACTGCCGCCCCGGGCCTTCTCGTCCTTGGCGATCGCCATGACGAAGGAGGGGTCGTAGAGCAGGCCGCTGTCCTTGTACGCCTTGCCCAGGCCGGTGCGCTGCACGTGCTGGGAAAAGAGCGTCATGGTCTCACGGGCCGCGTTGTCGCGCTCCGCCTGCACCGGGTAGGTGTCCTTCAGGGCCGCTCCCAGGCGGGCATCGAAGGTCTGTACCTTATGCGCCCGTAGCGCCTCGATGTACTGGCCGCTCTGGCTGTAGCCGTCGGCAATCATCTCCCACATGGCGGACGCCTGGCGCTTGGTGAGCCCGTTGCGATAGAACTGCTTGCGCATGCCGTCCTCGAGCTCCTTGTAGATAGCGCTCTGGTCGTTGTGCCGGTTCGGCAGGTCATAGCCGGCCTCGTCATCCGGCAGGCCGAGCTTGCCGAGGAACGCCTTGATCTGGTCCGGGGTGGCATCCTTGCCGGGAAGCTCCAGGGAGCGGCCCTGCTTCTCGGCCAGGCTCACGTACGCATCGGACAGCTCCTCGAGGCTCTGGTGGCCGTAGAGGTGCTTCCTGTACGCCTCGCTCTCCCGCTTCTCCGGGGGGAGCTGGCTGCTCCACTTCGGAAGCGGTTTCTCGTCGATCTTGCCGGCCAGGTCGCCCAGGTCGGTGGTGCCTTTGTCTCCGCCGGCAGCCGGTGGGGCAGGGTTGCCTGGTGCGGGGTCGCCGGGTGCAGGCGGGGTGGAGTCTCCACCAGCCGGGGCCGGTTCTCCGCTGCTTCCATCACCGCCGCCGTCGCCGCCGTCCGGTGCCAACATTGCCAGCAATCTCAGTCTCATCAATTCATCCATTGTCGCTCTCTCCTCTGAGGTCGTCGAGCGTCGCGCTTGCCACGACTGCGCCTACGTACGCCTCGATGTTATCAATCGTCCTGATGCCCATCTGGGCCAGTATCCAATTGGCCACGGCTATCAGCTGCGGATGAATCATCGCCGGGTCATCGGCGAAGAAGCCGAGCCGGTTGAGCAGGGCTGCAAGCACCGCCTCGCCGTCCGGTCCCCTGAAGGTCCGCTGCCACGCCATACGCTCCGTCAAAGTCTGCCGATCACTCATCGCATGCCTCCCCTGGCGGCCGCCTCAGCCGGGCTTCCCTTCTCCGGGGCCTTGGATGTAGCCCCGTACGCCTGCGCTCCTGCCTTGGCTTGCTCGATCTGGTTCTCCAGCTCCTGCTGCCGCTGAACCATCTCGGCCCGAGCCTGCCGCAATTGCTGTACCTCAGCGTCGGTTCTGATGACCCGTTCGTCGACGTCATAACTCTCTCCTGCCACCTCGACGTACCCATCGAGGTTAACCTTGTCGAAGACCGCCGGATTGATCTCGGCGATCGCCAGAAGCTCGGCCAGGAAGTTCTTGGTCGAGTTGAATCCATGGGATCTCTTCTGCAGCATGGCCAGGGGGCTGATGAAGTCGATGCGGAGCTGGTTCTCGCCCAGGCCGAACGGTGGGGTGGGGGCTCGCCCCGTCTCCACCTCCAGGTCGTAGACCGCCTCGAGGATTGGCTCGATGAACTCGTGGGCCAGGCGGGAGAAGAAGGCGCTCATGATGGCGCTCTTCTCGTCCACCAGGGCGTTGACCTCGGTGGCCGTCTTCATCCGCTCCAGGTTGTTCATCATCGCCAGGAAGAAGTCGACGTGATAACTGGCGTTGATCTGGGCCGTGTACTTGGCTATCTGCGCCTCCGTCCATGCCAGGTTGCCGGTGAGCTGAACCGCCGCGAAGTCCGAGCCTGGGGTGATGTCGGTCATTCCCGACGGGGTGAAGTTGACGCGAAGGCCCTCGGTCCTCTTGATCGGCGGCCTGGCCTGCAGCTGGCTGAGCCGGAGCTGGTCCTGCTTGAGGCTCTGCAGCATCTTGATGTTTGGGATCTCCACCATGCCGGGATTGTCCACGCCCCAGGGCGATCCGCACGGGTCCTTGGCCCATCGCCATGCGAAGAAGCGCTTGTGCCGGTATCGCTCTTCCAGCACCGGGTGGCTCGTGTCCTCTGCTGCCCAGTAGAGGCTGATGTAATCGTCGGTCCCCTCCACGCTCAGCTTGATGCGTCCGCTTGGTGCGATGTAGTGGTAGAACTCGTGCTGCGAGGTCGGGTCGGTGTCTTTGGTGGCAGTGATCGTTTTCGGCAGACTGTCCTCTCCGAAGCGCTCGATCGCCTCGGCCGTGGAGAGCCAGAAGCGCCTGATCAGCACGCTCACCTCGCCGTAGCGGTCCTGTTCGATGACGTACATGCCGGGGTGCAGGGTGGCGAACACCGGCATCTCTCGTCCTGGATCGCTCTCCATGGTCATCACCGCCGTGCCGAAGTCCGCGCCGCACCGGAGGAACGCCCTGGCCTCGTCGTAGTAATTCGATTTGTTGAGCTGCTCGTAGATGTGACGCTCGACCGACTGCAAGTATTCCTTGTTGTTCTTGTCCGCCATCAACTGGCGCATCTCGAACTCGAGGCGGAACCAGGCCAGAGTGCGCCCGAATGCGTAGCCCTGCAGGCCGTCTGCCAGGATGTTGCTGGCGTAGATCGCCGTCGTGTCGAAGATATCACGGAACGCCGGCGCCTGCTGGGTGCCCGGCTCCCCGGTGATATGCGCGCTGGCGTACGACGGAGCCAGGTACCTGATGATTTCGTTCCATTGGGACTGGTACACGTCCCGATAGGTCTCCAATTTTTTGTTGAGAGCCAACACCAGCTCCATTTCCTTGGTCGTCACTGCCATATGTCCATCCCCCTTAATCGGTCAGGTAGTCGAACGGGTTGTAGTCCGCCCGGTCGTTGTTGTAGATCACCCGCTCCTTCTCGGTCACGCGCCGGTAGGTTATCCACCAGGCTGCCATGAGGTAGGTGACCACCAGGTCGTCATGCACGTCATCGTTCTCGGCGTTGTATTTGGTCCTGCCGCTCCTCTCGTTCACCTTCCCCTTGAACCCTGCGAGCTGCCGCTTGAAGTCGTCCATGTGCTGGAGGTTGGGTGCCATCCTGAGCCGGCCCTGCTGCAGCACGATCATCCCCGCATGTACCAGGTCGTCCTTCGGCACGCTCATCTCCTTGAGCACCTGGGCGCCACGGAAGCGGCCGAATCCCTCGCTGCCTCCGAATACCTTGCCAATATCGGCATAGACCGGCCTGGCCTCGGTTCCGCCGGTGAAGATGATCGGGAATGGCATGAGGCCCACCTCTCGCATCATGTCCACCACCGGTTCGCCTACACCGGTACCGTCGACCAGCAGCTGCGTGTTGTTCAGCAGATCGATACGCTCCAGGAGCTCCTTGATCATGCGCACCTGCTCGGTGTAGCGCACGGCCTGCATCTTTGCCTGGTAGACCAGGTCGAGGTAGTTGACCACCATGGCCTCACGTCCGCTCTCCGGGGCGAAGCGCTTGATGTCGGGGCTGTCCCGGTAAATCTGGATCGCCGTGTAGTCTCGTTTCTTTGCGATGTCGACCGAGCAAATGAACTCCTTGCTGGTAGCCAGCAGCTGTGATGTCGTCATGTTCATAGGTTCACCGCCTGCAGGTCGATTGGCAGGGCGGGTGCCTGCTCGAAGTCAGGGACGTCAAGGCCGGCGATCGCCGAGCTGAATGCCCGCTCGATGTCGTCGTAGCTGAAGACCATGTCGTCCTGCTCGACGAACTCGCAGCAGTACTCCTGGCGATACTGCTGCATGCCCATCGCCTCCAGGTTCTCCAGCTGTTCCTCGTAGCTGTAGTGCCGGGGAGAGTACCAGGCCAGGATGCCGCGCTCTTCCATCTGCCTGCGGTACTCGTCCTCCTCCAGGTAGTGGTCCAGGCTCCATGCGTCCGCCGGGTCCACCTGCCATGGTGACCGGATCTCGTAGCGCTCCCATCGATCGCTCGAAGTGTACGCCTCGTAGAAAAACCCCTGCTTCCCGTTCGGGGTGCTGATGATGAACAGCTCGGCATCCGGGTTGTCGGTGAGCATCGGGCGGATGCCGCTTTTGTAGACCACGTCGGGTATGCGGCTGGCCTCGTCCATCACGATGGTGCGGGGCATGGAGTAGCCGCGCGCCGATCGCTCGGTGGCGGGGATGACCAGGATGCGGGATCCGTTGTCCAGGGCGATCTCGTCCTGGCTGTCGCGCTTGATGTCAGGGTATGTCTTGTCGCCGGCGATGAAGTCCTTGACCTTGAGGATGTCCTCGATGGCCTGGGCCTCGGTGGGGGCGAGTACGATGGATAGGCTTTTGGGGTAGTATTTAGCCGTATGGCATGGCACTGAGCTGACTATGGTGCTCTTGCCGCACTGCCTGCTGCCATTGATCAACTTGCGCTTGTGCCGGCTCTGCAGCACCTGGCTCTGCCAGGCGAAAGGCCGCCATCCCAGGCTCTCGATGTAGAGGTCCCTGGAGAGGCCGTAGGCTGTCTGCTGGGCGATCATCCGCCTGATGTCACTCTGCGACACTGGTGAGTCCCTCCACGATCCGCTCCATGATCTCGCGGTCCTGCACCTCACGCTCGATGACGGCGATGATGTTGGTGATCACGCTGGTGTGCTGACTGATGTTGACGTCTATCTGGGTCACGTCCTTGACCACCCCGGCGATCTTGGCCAGGGTCTCGAGCTGCCTGTTGAGGGTCCTGGCCGTATCGAGGATCAGGCTCCTCGGGTCCGCATGCTTGCTCTCGACCATGATGATGTCCTCTGCCATGACGTCCGCCTGGTTGAGCAGGTCCTGCAGCCTGCTCTTCTTGCGCCTCTTGCGCTGGTTGCCCTCGCTGTCCTCCCAGTACTCGTCGTACGTGACCTCTATCTCGCTGGCCCTGGCATCCAGGTTGTACCGGGTGCTGTCCTCGGGATCACGCAGCCATTCGTCGCATGCCTCGTACATCCGCTGCACGTACACGATGGTCTCCTCTATGCGGGAGAGAAGGGCTGCTCCATCGTAATTACCCTCTTTGACGGCCATTGCCGCCGTATACCTGAGTTTCTGGGACACGTATCTCTGCACAGAACCGTAGCTGAGTCCATATTCGTCCGCGACCGTCTGATAGGGCGTCTGGTTGATGAGCGCCTTGATGATCGCGTTCCGTTTGGGGTGCTGGTCGATTCTGTATGTCTTGGCCACTAGAAACTCTCCCATTCGGTGCATTGGTCCACCAGACTGTAGCTGAAGTTCCAGCGGGCCTTTATCGAGGGTGCCGATGCGTAGACTGCGAAGGGTGACTGGAACAACGGCTTGACGATCTTGAGCTGGCGCACGCCTTCGGCCAGGTCCACTGTCCAGCTCCGCCTGGTGATCGCTTTTCGGCTACGGCTGTTGCCGGCTGCTTCGTCGTAGTCCTCGTAGATCCGTCCGCTCACGCTTGTTTCCTCCTGACCACGCGCCTGTGCGGGTCGATCGCCTCACCTGTCCTGGTATCGTAGACCTCGACCACGGTGCCGCGCATCCGCGTATCGTACGGTGAGTGCAGTGGGATGTCGAAGAAGCTGTAGCCGTCCAGGCTGCCGCCGGTGTGGATGATCCGCTTGATCGTGGCGATCGAGACGCTGTGATACCGGGCGCATTGGGTGATGGAGTCCCACTCGATGTGGGACCGTCCCCGCCATTCGTCCACTGTGAGGCGCGCTATTGCATGCTCAGCCATCAGTTGAATCGGCCTCCCATAACTACCCTATCACCCAAGGGGCCGATTTCTCATTCCCCTAGAGAAAACTATTTCAAAAGATTTACACTTAATTAGGTGTATAGTGGTTGACAATACACTAAATAGGGTGTTTTCGGGGGGCTTTCTTATGGCACCCGCCTATGGTCCCGGTCCTCGATCTCGATCAGCGAGCCATTCATGGCCAGCTTCGAGCGCGAGCTGTCCGTCAGGTGCGCCCGGAAGTCGTTGAGGCTCGGGTTGCCGCAGATGATCGTCGCCCTGGTCTGATGCCTGATGTTGATGATCTCCTCGATGGCCAGCATGTTGTAGTCGTTGCTCCGCACCTTGCCGATCTCGTCGATGACCAGGATGGTGACGCGGCCCATGCGGTCGATGATGTCCTGCTCCGATGGTCCGTCCTTGCGGCTGAAGGTCGTCTTGAGTGCCCTCAGCAGCCGAGCCTCGGTGGTGTAGTGCATGCTGATCTGCCTGCCCGATGCCAGGGCTGCCTCTGCCGCCCGGGCAAGGGCCGCCACGGCCAGCGTTGACTTTCCCACCCCGTTGGGCCCGAGCATCACCAGGTTGTGCAGCTCTCCCCTGGCGATGGTATTCATCGCGTCCATCGCCTGGGTTATCTGCCTGAGCGCCGGGGGCATGGTGTCGACGGTGATGGATGCCATGTCCTCGGGCACCCCGGCCTCGATGAGGCGGTTGCGCACCATGACGGAGCCGACTTCGATCGAGAGGGCCCTGGGCCTGCCATTGTCCTCCTCGGCCTTGCATTCCGGGCATCGGCTCTCGTAGAGCGAGCCGTTGGGCAGTCGGCAGGTGAATGCGAAGAATCGGCCATGCTTCTCGCAGATCCGCATCTTTGGATTGCCGGCTCCCGCCACGGTGGTGATTGCGCTGGCTGCAGTGATGTTGTCGGTCATATGATCCTCCTCAGATCGTGTGTACGGTGACCACCGGCCCCTGGTTGGTATCGGTAGGCGTCCTTGAAGCGCCCGGCCTGATACTGCTCCTGGGCACGGTCGGCTGCTCTTGCCTGCTGGCAGGGCTGTCCGGTATCCGGGCCCGGTCCGTCGAGCGTCCGAGCCAGCTGGTGATGAAACTCTTGGTGTTCTTCTTGCGCCGCTTTGGATTCGCGTCCAGCCATCCGAGCATCTCCCTCAGCTCCTGGCGCACGTCCAGGGCGGGGTAGAGGTCCTCGTACATCTCGACGTCCGCCTCCGTGACCGGGTGCGACTGCTGGGGCCGTGACGGGGTTCCTACGCATGGCAGGGTGATGAAAACCGGCGAAGGCGGTTCCGAGGCTGCGTCGTCAGATCGCAGCTCGGGACAAGAGACGTATTCGTCTCTCTTAATATTCTCTTCTTCTCTCTTCTCTTCTCTTCTCTTCTCTTCTGTATTACGGTCGTAATTCGATGGTACTACGGTCGTATTACGGTCGTATTGCGATGGCATTACATTGGTATCACAATCGTACTGCAATTTTTCTATGATCGCCTCTTTCTCTGCCATGTCGGTATCGGTCCTTACGGACTTTTTTGCCTTGGTTTTTTGTTGCTTCCTGTCCTGATTCCACCGAGCCTCGATGGACTTCCTGGCCTTCTCTGAAGCAGCACGTTGGTTCTCCAGCTGGGCGTTGACGCGGTTGCTCCAGAAACCATCCCCGTCGTTCTCAAAGACCTGGTCGTCACTGGCGAGCGCCATGAGCTGGTCCTCGCTTACGCGCATGGAGTAGGCCAGGTCCGGGATCTCCTCGAAGAGGATCCTGCCGTCATTGATGTGCAGCAGCTCCACCAGGGTCCAGTACATCCCGATGCCCATCATACCGCCGTGGAGGCGCATGATGCGTTGCATCCGCAGATCGTTCAAAGTGCCAGTGTCATGACGAAACCAGAATATCTTATCAGACATATATCGCTCCCTTTAAGTATTCCGAGGAAGGAATAATACATTGGTTCATGCTTTATCTACTCCCTGGTCGTACCCATCTACCGTCGCCTGCTCCAGCGGTACATACTGGGTCTCACCCTCCGCCTGCAGCATCAGTGAAACGCCGAGGATGGAAGTCCCAATCCCACTGATCTTGTAGCTCTTGCCGCGATAGGTGGCGCTCCTGTTCAGCAGCCTCTTGATCTGGTCGCTGGTCATTTCCCGGTCATTCATTGGTCTCCTCCTTCTCGATGATGATCACGTCGATATTGTCGTGCCTTTCACTCGAAGCGCATGCGATGATCGTGCATAGGTTGTCGATGTCCTCCCCATCAAGGTGTACCGGGTTCTCAACGCATCCAGCGCACCGGCCCTGGATGGGAGCCTTGGCCACCACGTATCGCTTGTACTCGTATCCAAACTCTGTGCCTACCGGCAGGTCTATGAATCCATCCATGATTACACTCCTTACATTCCGAACGGTGCGAATAGCGGCCCAATCGAGTCGCCCCGGACCTGGTGATAAATCGGCCCGAACTCTTCCTTGTAGCGCTGCTTGCCTTCTCTGCAGAATACGTTGTAGATCCTATAGAGCTCCTCCGCCTTCCATTGCCTGAATGCCTTGCTCATGATTCCTCCCCTATCGCCTCCGCAAGCATCTTGATCCAACTCTCACGGGCGTTCTTCTTTGCATCCTCAAGGGAACGAGTCTCCTTTTCATCCTGCTCTTTGTACGTCACTATGCTACTAACATATGTGATGAACCCTTCCCTATGCGAATATGCGCTAACTTGCGCCCTACAACCAAGGGGAAGTGTTGCCTCGCTTATTAGGGTGGGCGTTCTGCCGAACCCGGTTAAATCGAAATCCCACCAATCAAACGGTGGTACATTGTTCATCCATCCGCTCATATCTTCACTCCCGCTGGCTCGCCTGTATCAACGAAGATATAATCCCTAACAAGCTCTCTGTAGATGATGAAAGATCCTCCTACCCTGATACCGGCATTGCTATATTCGATGACTAGCATCCTTTGATAAACGCCTTCCTTCCGACTTATCCAACATCCATCTCTATGGGACGCAAACTCCTCGGCGTTGGCGAAGGGGCGGTAGGTTGGTTCCTTAATGACTTCAAGTGCAAAATATGGAATGGCTATGAAGCTTCCGTCACTCATATCGATGCCTAAGCTATGATGAGCGATACCATAGTCACCAACAACCCCTGTCATACCCACTAAATCATCGTGTTCCCAGCAACAACTCCCATCTTCGTCCTCTGTGAACGTTCTTGTCACACGTACCTTTGTGCCTGCCTTTACGTTGTTCTCTTTTACCCATTGTGCTTGGAGGTACTCGTAGGAGGCGGGATAGAATAAAGCATATGCCGAATTCATATAGGTCACAAAACGATGATACTGTGCCTCCCCCGACAATTTGACCTAACCTCATTGGCTCTTCGTTACCGACTCTTCCCTTTAAAAAGGGTAAGGTATCCCCAAACCACCCCAAATCCCCGACCTTCGCTTGGTCAGCTGTGACGACAGTCAGAATCTTGCTCTTGTCAAACTCCATGCCCATATCTGGCTCCTTGTGTTTTAAATTGTAATAAGGTGATGCAAACTCGATGTTTATCTGTTTGCCCTTGTACCTAGGAATAGTAATCAAGACCGATTTCTGTTGTCCGCACTGCCTGTAATAAATACTTCCTTCGAATTGGTCGATGTCGACAATTAGAACCACACCTTCCAGGGTGTTCTGTAGAATTACCTTGCGCCGATCTCTTCCGAAATTATATTTTTCTAGGAAGCATGCGTTATCAGGTATCTCTGCCGATTCAATCACGTGTTTTAATGCAGACAGCTCGAACAAGGCCCATCCGATTTTCATTTTTCTGGCAATGTGCGGTGTGAGAGCTTCGCAGATCTTGAATTTCCTGTATGACATTTCACTCATCCTCCAGGAAAGGTCCCGGTGCTCCGCACTTCGGGCAGGTTCCATCGGGATCTCGGCCAAGAATGATGTCCTTCTCATCGAACGATTCAAGACAAGTCACACACATGACCCGTCGTCCTTCTTCCTCACTCATGGCTGCCTCCTGTCTCCGCCCGCTTCTGGTAGGCGCTGCGAGCCCTGCTCACACATTGGATGGACCCGCCCCGTTCGTTGTAGTAGCGGATGTACCGGGTGACCGTCGCGTCGTGAGGGCAGCGCTTGCCACCGGTGGTACGGATGATATGGCTCTGGATGTCGGTGGGGCGAAAGATCACCCCGACCGGCATGCCATCGAGCCAGTCCTTGACCAGGCCATAGACCGACTGCTTGATCTCTAATCCTTCAATCATCGTTTTCTCCTTTCTTCTTGTCGCCGATCAGGATCCGAGGGACCGACCCCTCGGTTTCCATGTCTGAGTTGATCTGGACTGCCTTGAGCATCAGACCGGCGGTACCTACGATTTGACTGGCAAGACCGGTCATCGCCCTGGCGCGCTCCACTTCCTCAGCCAGCTGGCTTCCGGTAAGGTCGTCGTCATTCAGCCGCTCGATCTGCATGAACAGGTGGTCATTCAGATCCAGTAGTGTGTTCTTCGTCCCCATAGCTCTTTTTCCTCTCTTCTCTAGTTGTTCTGTCGTAGATCTTCTCGTGCAGCTTGGCCACGGTGATGCCGATCTCCGTGAGCTGCTTGTCTCGTGTGCGTAGTCCCTGTTGGTTCATGGTCCGGTGCTCCTGGGTGGTGACCAACCTGAGGTTGTCGATGGCCAGGTTCATCCGATCCATGTCCAGGAAGATTACGTAATGTCCCTTGGGTACCGGGCGCCCGTGTGCCTCTTCCCACAAGATCCGGTGCAGCTGGCGCCACTTGTTCGGCTCGGCGATCTTGCGCCACCAGTATCCGTCACGCTTGACCACCTCGGAGCCGACCGGCAAGTAGTTGTGTGGTTTATGCCCAGGCTTGAACCTGGTTGCCTTGGTTCGCTCTATCGCCTCGGGTGTCATGTAGTCGACCATCTTCCTGCCCTTTTGGAATGGCACGTTGCCGGGCTTGAAGCGCCCATCCAGGCCGCTCTGCAACCTGTGGTTCTTCCTGAAGGATTGCATCTGACGCTCGGTGAATGTTGCATCGAAGCGATTGTTTACCAGGGCGACTAGGTCCTTGCTCGATATCCCTTGGTAGTTCTCCCGAACGAATGCCCGCACCTCATCTGTCCATACTGCTGGCTTCTTCATGGCCGGCCTCAGAACGGGATTTCGTCGTCGGTGAAGTCCTCGGGACCAGCAGTCGGAGCAGGGGAGCCGTAGCTCCTCTGTGGCGCGTTCTGTGCGACGGGACGTGTAGTTTGTCCACTTCGTCCGTAGGCGGCGCTGGCGCCCTGGGGCTGTGGCCTGCGTCCTTGCTGGGGGGTGTATCGCCCACCCCGATCGGCCGGCTTCCACTGGTCCACCTTGAGGGTGTGGGTGTTGCCCCGATCGTCGCTCTGGCGCAGCTCGCTCATGGTGAGGTTGACCGTCCGCTTTCCCTGGGCGTTCGTCCTGACAAACTCCTCGGGGATGTCGTCCAGTACCAGGTAAAGGCTGTAGAATGTTCCGTACTGCCCCCCGGCCTCCCGGCCTTTTCCGCAGTAGATGTTCGTCTGTCGCTGATCCTGTTGTCCGTAGCTCATGTTCTTCTCCTTAAAAAAATCTTTTATAACTCGCAGTTGCTCAGATCACTCTTGAGGCGGCTCAAACGACCCTCGTCGTCGAAGATCAGGTAGCGGTCGCCGCAGCTGCTTATCCGCATCTTGATCGCCGGCTTGCTCAAACCGGTTGACCTCTCAAGCTCCCCGTAGCTGACGCACTTGGGCCAGTACGGGATCCTCTCCACCAGGCGGATCGTTGTCTCGCTCAGGTTGCTGGACGTTCTCGTCTCGACAGCTGTGGCATCGATCCCGGCACGGCTATTGATTCTCCATCCCTGCAGCGTGCCTTGCAGTGTCATGCTTCTCATCAGATCCCTCCTTGGTTTTGATGTTTGGAACAGGCGGGGAATCGAACCCCGCGCCACCGGCCGCACCAGCGCTGCCTCTTTGCTTAGCAGTAGATCGGGAGGGTAACGCCCAGATCTTCCAACTTTGCTCTGATGATCCTCTTGGCGTGGACCTTCCACAGTCCACCGTCAGCCTCGAAGAGGCCCACCTGGGCCCCGCTGTCCTTATCGCCCCTGAGACGGAGGAGGAACGTGGTCTCCACTTGATCGCATTCCGGGAAGATCCGGTACGGGGCCAGGCGCACCATGCTCGGCACCACCTCTGTGGCGATCGAAGCGGCGCTTATGCCCTTCTTGACCGTCACCCTCTGAGCCATGCCGTTGTCCGCGACCTCCACCCCGTCCTCGATGTGCAGTTTGCTGGCGATCGCCAGGATGCCGGCTGCGTTGTCGGTCATGACGAAGCGCGTCTGCAGCAGGATCGCGAACTCCTCGGCGGCGATGAACCGGTCGAATGGGTAGGGGACATAGTCGAAGGCGGCCTCCGCCAGGATCGCCCGCTGCTTGTCTACCTCATGTATGCCGCTCATCATCTGCACGCTCAGGTTGTCGGTGATGACCAGGAAGTCCGCCTCGGCCGCTCCCTTGGCCACCTCTGATAGCGACTGCAGCGTCGACAAATGGATTGTGCCCGGCCGGTCAACATGCCTGAGCGGTTTGTAGTTCTGTGCGACGTACTGCTGCCCGTCTTTCTCGATGACCTGGTTCTCTTTGATCAGTCTCTCGATCTCAGTGATTACTTTTGCTTCCATCACCTCACTCCCTTCATTTCGATGAGATTGTCCAGTTCGGGCTGGACCTCCGCTTCCGGTGCGAGTGCCACCACACTTCCGGCGGCGAGCTCAAGCATCACCGCACCCTCGTCCGCCTTGATACCGGCGAACGTCGTCTTTGCCTGGATGATGGTCTTGCACATCGACCGGTTCGAGCTCGGTACCACCGCGATCTCGATGACGATCTTGCGCCGGGCCGTCGCCTCGGTCGTCGGGTCCTGGATGTTCTCCAACACCCTTTTCCATTCTCTGCGAAACAACTCGTCGACCGAGCCCTCATTCAGATCCGTGATGCTCTGTACATCCTTGAGTGCCATACAACACCTCCTTGTTAATAACTTCTTGGTCTGGCTCAACCGTAACGATTACCGACGGCTGCTCTGCATAGCGCTTGCCAACACGCAACGTAGTGACCTGGGTGTCGTCATGAAAAACAATCCCAATGATCCCGTCCAGGATGGCTTTGGTGTAGTTGTCCACGTCCGGGCGACTGACAGGTTTGATGTCACCGCTGAGCGCCTGGGCCTGTTTCTTCTTGGACCAACTTTTCGGAACGGTCCTTAGAACCAGGATCTTCATAGTCACCGCACAATCGAGCGGAGGTCTGCCATCCATCGCATGATGAGCAAACATAGCTACAGCGCCCTTGTATGACGCACTTTTCGGTGCATCATACATGTGGGCGTGACCGTTTATGATGGATACTCGGTGGCGGCCTAGCGCTACCGGTACCCCAGGTACAGTGAATATGATGGGCCAGCTCATTGTGCGCCCCAGATTGCTGCCATGGCTGCCTCGTCATCCTCGGTGAGGTCGAGCTGCTCTTCGTCATCGAACTGGTCAGGGTCGTACTGAGGCTGCTGCACCGGGGCCTGCCTTGGCGCCGGCTTGGCAGGGGCCTGCAGTGGCTGCTGGGCTGCAGGGGCCTCAAGCTCGTCGTAGTCTTCCTCGGAGACGTAGGTCGGATCACCATGTTCATCAAAGCCTTCGGTGATTACCTGGTCCATCACCACCGCTTTCTGGATCGCCACGCTCATCACGCCCCAGTTGGCCAAGATGTTCTTGAGCACTGTCTTGCGAGCCATCGCCTCGAAGTTGTCCGCCCATGCGCTGCCAGGGCGGAAGTTCCCGGTACGCGGGTCGTAGCTCTTTGAGTACCGGATTGCATGGTTGATGATCTTCTCGACCGGCCAATACACCGTCTTCTCGAACCCGCTGATCAACCGGAAGTATGCCGCATAGCCGACGATATTCTTCGGATCTCCTTCCAGCCTCATCTTTTTTGATTTTGGGAACAGACGAATCTCACCGGTAAGAATATTCTCGCCGCCATCAATGATCTCATCAGCGTAGATCTCAACGGCGTTGATGGTCTGGTATTGGCCGCTGCGCACTGCAAGCTGCACGTAGCCACGCACCATCATCTGGAACTGGGCCTTGCCTGCATACGGTACAATGGCAGCGAACCCCAGGCTCTGATTGATGTCCAGGTCGAGGGTAGCCGCCACAAGGGCCGATGCCATGACAGAGTTGGGATCGGCTTTAAGCAGCTCTTTATTGGCGCTCACCGCGCTCACGACCGAGGCGACGAACTGCGGGGCCCGGTCACCGAGCACCGCCTCGAACCGACTCATCATTGCGGCTCCTGTAGCGAACCGCCTGAATTGTGCGATGGGATTTGAGGGTGAGGCCGTTTTTGCCAGGCTCTGGTTTTGCAATGGTCTTTGGTATGCCATGTCAATCCTCCAGTTTTTCGTTGCTGATCAGCTTGAAGGTGATCTGCTGTGCTTTGAGATAGTTGACCAGGGCCACACTCTGGCTTCTGGTTACCTCGATGCTGAATGTCGTCTTGAAGACGGCCTCGTGCGCTGCCGGTGCAGGGGTGACGAACGGCTGGAGGTCGGGTGACTGTGCAGGTGCTTCTTGCTGCAGCTCCTCAACCTGTTCCGGCCGCTCGGCTTCGGCCTCTTGCTGCTGTGCAGCCTGGCGGGCGGCGAGCTCCGCCTCCCTTGCTGCCTGCGCCTCTGCCATGGCTGCCAGGCGAGCCTCTTCCCGGGCCTTGGCCTCTTCCTCGGCCTTGCGAGCACGCTCGCGCCGCTCGTTGATCTGGGCCATGCGGCCCATGGTTGCGGTGAGGTCATGGCTGCCCTGGTAGTGCTCCAAGAGCTCTTCCTGCATCTCCATGTCGTTGGCAGACAGGCGCTCGATGGTGGTGCCGTCCGCGATGATCTGCTTGATCTGGGCGTCGATGTCCAGGATCACCTTATTCATGGCCATGGTGGCGTTGAGCCATCGAGGATCGAACTGCACCCCGATGGATCTTACGTAATCAGGACGCCACGGGACCGCGGCGAGCTGGATCTCAATCTCGGCCTCGATGGCTGCCTGTTTCTCGGCGCGCCGGCGCTCCTCGTACTCGGCGAGCTGGGCGTCGATCTCGGCCATGGGGGCCTGGATGATCGCCAGGATCTCCTTAACCCGCGCCTCGAATGCGACGTACGGGTCATTCCACTTGCGCTTGATCGCCTTGCGCTTCTCCTCGATGACGGTGATCATCTTGTTCAGCTCGGCCCTCGTGGCCTTCGCCTCGACGATGCTCTTGTCGTCGAACTCGAGGCCGGCGTACTTGGCCATCTGATTGGTGATCTCGACCTTCAGAAGGTCGAAGTTGTCGTCAATCGTCCCGAGCTGCGCATCGGCCTTGATGATGATCGCCTGGTCGTTGATCTCCGCTTCAGTCATAACTGTTGCCTGCTTAGCCATTGATTCTCCTTGCCGGCCACCAGGGCCGGGCTTTTTTGATTTTTGTATTGTTGTCAGCGCGTGGTCTTGAGCGAGGTCCAGGGGACCGTGTCGTTCTCGACGCACTCCCAGAAGTCCTTCGCCCCGTCGATGATCGCGGTGAATGACTGCTGCACCACCGGATTGCTCCTGAGCACCAGGAAGAACGTCTCATGCGTCTCGGGTAGGTGGGAGTTATCCCGGCCCCCGTACGCCTCGGTCCTGAATAGCTTGGCCTGCACCCATGCGAAGTCGGCCCCGCTCACCAGGAGCTGCTGGCATACCTGGGCAAAATAGAAGATCGGCAGCTCCCCGCCTGTCCATGCGTCCAGGTATTTCTTTGTCGAGTAGCTGCCTGTCTTGATCTCCAGGACGCCCTGCATGCCGGCGTAGAGACCGAGGCGAGGATTGTCCTCACCCATGTAGGTGAGCTCCCCGTCCAAGGTGGCATTGAGGTATGGCATGTCCGGGTGCGAGAAGATGTCGAAGGGATGGTGCTCGACCATCATGTCCGGGTGATCCTTGATGAACTGCTGCCGGATCAGCGGCTCTTCCCTGATGCCGCGTTGGACGGCCTCGACCTGGCTCAGGTCCTTCGGCTCACGCCGTCCGGTTTTCTCCTCCCATAGGGCGACCTTGCTCACCCATGGGCTCAGCTCGAGGACAGCTGCGATGTCGCTGGCCCCGATCCCCTGCTTCCGTGCCTCCAGCCAGGTCTCCCGGTCTGGATAGCTTCTTCTGATTGGTTGGTGCATAGCTCTTGTCCCTCCCGCAATCATTTTCTTCCTTGCCCCTTGGGTCCGAGCCCAAGATCCTTTCTTTCCTCGTCGGTCATCCGTTGCGTCTCGATTAACAGGGACAACGCACTCATGACCGCCGCAAACGCCACGATGCAGAGAATGAATACGACCACTTCCATGAGATCCTCCTTATTACGCAAGGAGGTCCGAGAGCTTCACCTCAATGAGCTTGCCCTGCGGACCTTTTCTCCTGCTTTCGATTTTTCCGTTGCGGACCATCCAGCGGATCGTCTGCGCCTTGATGCCGGTCTCCGCCTCGGCCTCGGCCGGGGAGACCCACCGCTCCTCGCTCATCGTGCTGAGGATGCTGGTGAGCGCCTCGTTGAACGCGGCGTTGGCGGCGATGATCTTCTCGATCGCCTCGCGGGTGATGGTGGCTGTCATTTGGATTGCTCCGCTCTGTTGCCTTTCGTGGTCGCGTCGACCTGTTCAGACAGAAGGAACAGGATGGTCTGATTTCTTGACCACATCCGCTCTTTAGCGATGATGTCGACCCTGTCCAGGATGTCCTTTGGCATCCGCACCGAGGTAACCAATGTAGTGGTTGTGCTGTGTTTGGTAGTTTTCATAACTACAAGCTACTACATACCACTACATTAGTCAACAATAAAGTTGAACTGGCTGTTGCCATCTATTGTAATCATCTGTAGTGCATGGTATTTTTAGGGTAGGGGGATAGTCATGGAAACAAGAGTGATATCAATTCGCCTGGAAGCTGACCTGCATGAGCAGATCAAGGCCATGGCGGAGAAGGAGAGACGGCCTGCGTCCCAGCAGATTGTCTATCTCATTGAGAAGGGGATAGCCCGCTATGAGGCCGAGCAACGGGCTATTGGTTCGATTGATGACCTTGATTTAGTAAAGAGCGAAAAGAGTGTAGGGTGATTCAATTTCCCAGAATAAGGTATCACAAAAACAGCAGTTGCGTTGGGCATAAGGTCATCGAATTCAAGAAAACGAAATAGGAGGAGAAGTGGATAAAACAAAACTCGCAAACCGCATATTATCCTCGGTAGCGTTTGGCCTGGCGATGCTGGTCGTCGTGTTCTTTTACCATATGATCATGGAGGTGAAGACAGGCCATCGATTCGTTCTCGATCCGTTGGAGTATGTCACGATATTCGCCAGCAACGGTTTCCTGGCCTTCCTGCTCCAGGTATCGTTCGCATACAGCCTGCTGAAGATCTGGAACTTCGGTAGATGAATAAGAGGGCCCCATCACTGGGGCCCAGGCAATCGTCTACGAGAAAGAAGAACAGCTATGCAGGCTTTGAGCTATGCCTGCTCATAGTAAACCATATCTAATCCAATTTAACCATTCCCCTGGAATACGATAGTCTTGCTTCCCCCCATCTTTGCCTTCGGGGTGCAGAGGATGTCCATCATGTCGGCCACCGGCTTGAGGTTCATCGCCACCATATGGGTATAGTTGCGCTGCATATCGACCAGCTCCTGGTGCTTCCATGCCAGGTACTCCGCGACCAGGACCGGGGAGCAGCCGGCCACCAGCAGGTTCGTGTTGGCCGAGTGGCGCAGCGTGTGCAGGGTGAGGGCCGACCAGGTCGCCCGGTTCTCCGGGTCCGCCGCACAGAGCGCGGCCTTGAGGAGGCGCACCAGGTCCGTCACGTCGCGCTGGGTGAGGGCGGAGAAGTATCTCCCCTGGCTGTCCGGTGTGACGGAAGAGAGCGCGCCCAGGGCGATCCTGGGCAGGGGAATCGCGCGGATCACCCCCCACTTCGGAGGCACCGGATGGTCATGGTGCGGGCTCGCCTGTTGGTCGATAAGGAGGGTCCCGTCGGTGATGTGGTGCGCATCGATCGCCAGCGCCTCGCTCCTTCTCATGCCGGTGGACGCCAGGACGGTGACGTAGGCGTGGAAGAGGGGGGATGGGAAGAGCTGCTCCTGGCTGAGCATCCAGGCGATCATCGGCGCCTCGATGGCCTTGATCTTCTTCTGGTCGTAGCCGATGTCCGGCATGCCGAGGGCGGGCGACTGGGAGAGCACCCCGTCGTCCACCAGGTGGGAGAAGATCGTCTTGAGGGTCCTGAACATATGCTGGGCGGTCCGGCAATGTCCCCGCTTCTCCACGATCGTGAGCTGCACCTCCTTGAGGTCGCGCCGGGTGATCGAGGCGACCGGCGTGTCCAGTACCGGCGGCCTCATCCCGTCCAGCACCGTCTCCAGCAGGACGGCGTGGCGGGCGACCTGCTTCGCGTAGCCGAGGGTGTAGGGTTTTCCGTAGAGCTTTGCCTGGCGGTAGCGGGGGTTCGTCCCCACGTCCTTGTACCGGGCGATCTCCTCGCGCAGGGTGATGGCGGCCTCCCGCGATCCCCCGGTGCTGTTGAGCGCATCGATGAATGACTGGGCGAAGATGGTCGCCTCGCGCTTGACTGTCTTGCCCGTCGATCGCTGGCTCCTCCGACCGTCATGATCCGTGTATCTGAAGTACCAGATATCGCCCCGTTTGTAGAGCTTTCCCACCGTTATCGATGCCATATCCTCCCTCCTTTCGGTACCAAATCGGTACCACGATTGCCGTCAAGTTTCCCGTTAAGCTATTTAACTCTATGTAGAGCAAGGAAGTATAAGCGTTATCGCCGTACGTTAAAAAAGCTATTTTGGCAAATGCTATCTATTTACCTGCGATAAGATTACGTTAATAATCTTCGTTTACCGTTGATATATTAACGTTCTTCGTTGAATTAGTAAAGGTGTTTGGTGTTTGAACTGGTACCAAATCGGTACCAGAATTCATTGGTACCACTTTCGGGCATAAGAAAGGGCCGGTGGGGTACGTGCCACCGGCCCAAGCAGAGAAGGAATGCCCGCTGATCAGAAGATCAGAATGTGAACGTCAAGCCGGCCTTGTACATCAGGTCGGCGGGCTTCATAAAACTATCGACGCCATCGAACATATACACGGCACCTCCGAATACCCCGACCGGCCCGAAGTTCACGCCGGCGGTCACGTCGAGTCCCCACGCTCCGTTCTTATATACGGCTGCGGACCCGACGGTGGCGGTGACCAACCGCTTCTTCGGCTGGTTGGCCTGCAGCGCGTTGTACTGTGCTGCAGCGTCCGTAGCCTGTTGGAAGTATTCGTTGGACTCGTCGACCTTGGCCTGGTAGTCGGCCCATAGAAGGTCGTACTCATTCTCCATCGCAATCCGCGAGTTTTCGGAGGTTTCCAATAAGCTCCTGAGTGTATAGATCTCGCTCAACAAGCTCTCTGCTGTCGCTAGCGTATTGTCGAGTTTCACTCCTGATTTCTCTAAGTTCGTCGACAAGGTCTCCAGCTTTTTGCTCGATGCGCTCGCCTGATTCTCCAACTCTTTGAGCTGTGTCCTCAGCGATGCGTTTGATGCCTTCTCCTTCGCCAGCTCGGTGGACAGGTCCGGGTATGCCGGGGAGGTCGAGAGGCTTGTCGCCGGATCCACCTCTTGCTTTCCAAATGAGAAAGGCCAGGCTGCCAGCGGTGAGAGCACCAGCACCAGCAGCACGGAGCTCACGGCGATTAGACGTAAGCCATGTCTTGATTTTCTTGCACACATACGTGTCTCCTATTCCGGCAGAGCGTCAACGAGCTTTGCCAGGTATTCGTGGGCCGCGGCCTGGATCACCGGGAGAGAGCCGGTGCCATCATCCT
>Ga0209723_1001445_pt1 | contig 36757 bp, 22 predicted proteins | sample BiotimSIPDNA_2_FD_185750 | JGI IMG/M metagenome (GOLD analysis project Ga0209723, IMG submission 185750) | Anaerobic biogas reactor microbial communites from Washington, USA - Biogas_R2 time_0 SIP DNA (SPAdes) (version 2) | ecosystem: Engineered > Bioreactor > Anaerobic > Unclassified | place... | reverse complement strand
AGTTCGCCTTCTTCATAAATATTTTTAATATGACGTGAAATAACAGATTTGTCTCTTTGAAATAGTTCCGATAATTCATTTAAAGATAACCAAACAGTATTATTTTGTAAACGCACATCAATTTTTGAAGTACCGTCTTCGGTTTGATAAAAAATAATTTCGGATTTATTAATTGTATCAGCCAAATCTATTTCTCAAAAAATTTAACAATTGTATCATTTAATTTTGCAAGATTATCATCAAACTTTGCATCGTCCTGTAAAAACAGGTATTCAAATTTTTTGTATCCGAATTTGTCATTATTCATTTGCAAGAAATCGGTTTCCATAAATTTCTTTCGAAGTTTAAAAGTAGTTTGTTCAGCATATCCGCTTCCCTTGGTTTCAACAATTAAAACTTTGGCAATTTCTTTATCTTCGCGTTTAATAATTAAAAAATCGGGTGTATATAAACCAACTCTTTGGTAATTATTCCCCTTTTTAGCAAAGCATAATATTCTAAAATCTGTTAAATCTTTTTCGCCATTATAGTAAACTTCAAGGTTTCTTTCTTTTACTTCTTTCAGCATTAATGCTTCTTTTAGGAATTGCAGTTCAAATTTGCTTTGCCAAAAGTTATATGGCAAATAATGGAAAGTTCTGTTTTTAGCGCTTATTGCAGGTGTAAGTGAGTTCTTTTTTATATGGTCTTCAAAAGTATAACTGCTTGTAAATGCACCAAAACCCTGTTGTTCCATAACTTCCTGCATAACCTGATAAGATTTCTTCATTTCTTCTTCGCTTGGTTCAATCGGGGCAATGTTTTTTTCGTCCATTGAACGTATTCTGCGGGTTTCTTCTTTATCGGGATATAGTAAATTATTATTTGGAATTTGAGCTAATTTTTCAACTATAAGCATTTGAGCGGTATCGGGTATAATTTCAGATTTTGTTTCAAAATTACGTTTACAATGAAAAGTCAAACGAATTTCAGACTGAATTTTATTATGGCAATATAATTCATTGTAAAATCTTTTCTGTTTTTCTTCAACTGTAATTGTTCGAAATATCTTTTCAAGTTCTGTTTCAAATTTCATTAAGTCTTTTAACGAAATAGTATTGAAACTACCTTTAGCAATTTCAAACAGCCAATTATAAAAGTTTGCAGGTTCGCCTTTTACTTTACTGACAAAATCTTTAGTCTTTTCATCTTTCTGACTTAATCCCCGCTGTACAACTACCGCTTTATTAAAACTGTCTTTGGGCTCAATTTTTTTAATCTTATTTTCTGGTTCAGCATTTTCTTCAATAGAAATGGTGTTGTATTCAACCTTTAATTGGAAAAAATCAATTTTTGGAAGTTTAAGAAAACCTAATCTCGAAAACCTTTCAATCATTTCGGTTTTGTCTTGTTTTCCAAGATTATTTAATTCTTCAATACTTGTGTGCTGTTCTTCTTTCAGTTGTTTATCTAATGATTTTGCATTATCCTCATTCAACCATATAATTGCAGTTTCTTGTTTGTCTCGGTCAACCTGTCGCAAACAACGGCAACTGGTTTGTAAAACCATATTTGTCGGGCAATCGCCTCTTTGCGAAAGAATAACACCTGTTAAACTCCTGCAATCCCAACCTTCTTTGCCAACCTGAACAAGCAGAATAATTTTTTTCTTTGAAAGCGGAGTATCTAAAGAAGCAAATTCTGTTTCGTTTTCTTTTGGCAGCTTGTATTTCTTATTTCCTTTATGATATTTCAGAATTAAGTCAGGCGAAATTTTCATTTCATCTGTTAAGTAGGTGAAAACCTTTTCTTCAAGATTTTCAATGCTGCCGCAATAAATGGCAATCTTTGCTATTGTACCATTATCGTAAGTTGTAGAATTGTAGTTTTTGAAAAAGTCGTCAATCCCTTTCTTGATTATTTGTATCGAAGTCAAACCGCTTACTTGCTCAACTCTCGGCTTTTTTAAGAATTTCTTAATTGCAGTTGTAAGCGGGTAATAAAAAACGGTGTTAGTTATTTGAGAAAACTTAATTTTTACGGTTTCTGTAATTTCAATTTCATCTTTCTTGCTTAAATATGGCGTTCCAGAGTAACCCAAAACACTATTTATATTTCCGTTAGTATTCCATTTTGTAACAACTTTTCTGAGTTTAATATCATCGGTTGCTGCGTGATGAACTTCATCAATATGTATTTGAAGATTTGGGATTTTGCTGATTATATTTCTTAATTCGTTTGCCTGTTTGTCTTTTTCATCTTCCGTTTTTTCAAATATTTCACCTTGAGCAGTTATTTCAAGTCGGTCAAGTATTACTTTTTCAGCATTTACAACCATTACCAACCCCATTAATTCTTCAAATGGCTGATAATTATTAACCTTCTGAGCATTGGGGTTTCTTGCTTTATTGCTTTTCTTACCTGTTTTTGGCTGGTCTAATATTTCAAACTTTATAAGGTTTTTAAGTTTACTTGCAGATGGTTCAGGTATAATCCAGGTTGGGTCAAATTTTTCAATAGTTTTAATGCTCGGCACAATGGAAGATTTCAAACCGGATGGAACAAGTATAATAAAGTTATGTGCAAAATTTTTATTATCGGGTTCGTTTAATGCAAAGTATAAATCCAAATAAATTATTGATGCCATTAAAAAGGTTTTTCCTGCACCCATTGGCAAACTGAAAAGATAATCCGAATAATCAATTCCGTAAAAAATTCGTTTTATTATGTTTTCATAATCTATCTTGTCAGAATTATTGATGATATATTTTTCTAAGTCAGGCAACAATGTTTCAGTACCATTACCATTTTTTACCTTAAATCTTGTAAAGTCAAGCAATGATTTCGCTGCTTTATTTTTTTGAAATACTTCTCTAGCAGTCTGATTAATATTTAATTTAGATAAATCGTCGCCGTTTGAAAAGAAACCTTCTGAAAATAATTCCCAAAGTGGCTTATTTTGTCCTTTAATTTTGAGAAACAAATAAGTTTCAATGGCTTCGTATTGTGCTTCCCTTAACTGTCCTTTATTTTTAATGTAATCAATGATTGGTCTGATTGTACATTCATCAGCGTTGAGCCATTTGTTTTTATGATATTCAATAATTTTTTGAAGCATTTATATTCTGTTTATTATTGTGCTAAAAATACTAAAATAAAGGGGTTTTGCAAAAAACAACTTTCATCAGCGTTTGTTCTTGTGTCCTTAGCTGTGTGCAATTGTCTTTGCTTCTCCCGCTTTTCTTTTTTCATTCAATATTTCCCGAAAAAGACTCGGGACTGGCAGCATTCAAAATTCAAAATTATTCTCTCCCTGTTTTTAACTAAGCCTGCATATTTATATGTTATTTCGGGTAATTTATTTATTAAAGGAATTTATTTCTAAGTTAGAATGTATTATTTCATTGCAAGAGTGAATTATTTTGTTGTTAGTATTACTTATTTCTTAGTTAAAGCGAGTTATTTCTTTACTAAGGTTGTAAATATTGTTATTTTAGCATCCGTCAGGTTAATTTTGTCATTCTGCTTACAAATTAGAGGATTATATTTATGCTGCAATTCAACTTTACACGCATTTTTAAAGCCCGAGGTATTGATAAGCCTTTCAGTTTTCTTGTAAATAGCGGTTATAGCGCAAACACTGCCACCCGCATCGCTAACAACAGGGTAAACAGGTTTGATCTTGCCGATCTTGAAAAGATTTGCCTTTTGCTTAATTGCACGCCGAATGATATTTTAGAATGGATTCCAGCTAAAGAAGATGAAAACAATGAGAATCATCCGTTTGCCTCGTTAAAAAGGACAGGACTTGAAATTCAGGTTTTACAGGTTTTAAATACGCTGCCAATAAACGAACTTACCGAACTATTAAATGCTGCTGCCGGTAAAAAGCAAAATAGCAAGTGAATTTAAGATTAGAAAAATATATTTTGTAAAACGCTAATTTAAGTGTTACTAACTATCTTAGATAAAATTACAAAATTGATTTCCCGTAGCATCTTCTTCTTTTATGCAGGCGGGTATTGAAAAACTTCCATTGGGCTTGTACTTTCTCGTTTCCTTCCAATTCGCGGTTGGTTTCAACAAATTCAATCTTGTTCTTTACAAAAACTTTATTGGTCTCGTACATAAGTATAGCGTTTATACCCTTGTTCTGCATTTCGGGCTTTACTGCGGTAAGATACAAATCCGCTCCCTTGTTATTTTTCATTGCTTTCATTACATGAATAAAACCAAACGGAAAAAGTGAGCCGTTGCATTTTTGAAATGCTACTGAAAGTGACGGCATACTGATGCCGAACGCGACAACTTGATTGTTTGCATCAAGTACGACAGGAACAAACTCCGGAATAACAAATCCCAGATACTGTTTGATATAAATATCAATCTGTTTATCTGTTAATTCAACAAAACCGTAAAGGTTTTTATATGCTTCGTTTATTAAATAGAAAATCTGCTTGCCGTAAGGTATTAATTCCTTAGCTTTTTTAACTTTAAGCACTTTAAGATTATTCCTTTGCAGGGCAATTTCTGCAATTCTTTTAATTTTATCTATAATTACCGGTTGAAATGCAACCTGAAATTCAACCCAATCCGTTTCTTTTTCGTAGCCGTATAAATCCATACTCTTTTGATAATAAGGATAATTATAAAGCGAACCGTACGTGCTTAATTCTTCGAAACCTTCCACAAGCATACCTTCACCGTCCAAATCCGTAAAACCCAAAGGTCCGTGAATAGAAGTCATACCCAGCTCTTTTGCCCAACTTTCTAATGTCTGTAAAAGCGCCAAAGAAACTTCATTATCCTCAATAAAATCGAACCAGCCAAAGCGGACAGCTTTTTTATTCCACTTATCATTATATCGTTTGTTTATTATTCCAGCAATCCTGCCGGCAATTTTACCGTCCTTATATGCCAGCCAGCATTTCACATCGCAAAAATCGAATGCAGGGTTAGTCTCTTTTTTCAATGATTTGAACTCATCCGAACAGAGCGGAGGCACCCAGTATTTGTTATTTTTATAGAGATCGAACTGAAATGCCACAAATTGTTTTAATTCCTTATTTGTAAGGACTTCTTTAATCTGAATAGACATTCTCTCTTTCCCTCCGATACGAAAAAAACAAAATGCTGCATGTTAATTATTGCTGACAGTTAAAAATATAAATTATTTTAATTCAAACTTCAAAAAATATTTCGGCTATTTTTCCTTCTCCATTTTTTATTCTTCCCGGCATTGATAAATCTTTCAGGTTTTTAAGAAATTTAGGGTGCAACAATAATACTGCAACCAGTAAAGAATATTGCACATTTATTTGTTGGTTAATACTATATTTGACATAAATGCATATTTAATTTAAGGACGGTAACATGTTTGCAGTAATTTTTATAATTCTTGGAATATTGTTTTTCTTTCTGGTTTATAATGCATACGTTACCGGAGAAGTAAAAGGGCGCGGTTGGGGATTCAGTATACGGACTTACCGGCAATACAAGGAACCAATAAAGTTCTGGATTACATTTGTCAGTTATCTGGCTGCCGCAATTGCTGCAACAACATTTGGTTTATTAGCCGCTTACAAGTTAATTTTTTAAGGTGATAGTAATTCTGTATAAACAGGATGAATAAAAACAGCAGGTAGTATTGAGAAAAATCTGCGAAAATCATAATCAATCATAAAAATCAGTGGGCCATTTGTTTGTGCCTTTCCCACGTCGCTCGTCCCTCGTCCCGATTTTTTCCAGACTTCTTTGTTCAAATTAATTTAATGCAGAGTAAGATTGAGATTAAGTTACAGCCTGTCCCGTGTTTTTTACGGGAAGATTAGGACAAAGAAAAAAACTCATCAGTGAAAATCAGTCTCACTTGTCCGGCTCTGACGGATCAGTGTCATCTGTGTGCTATTGCTTTTAACTCGGAATTCATAATTGTCTCTATAATTTATTTACAGTTTCGAATTTTTATTCATAAATTTATCTTTCAAAAAATAGAATACATAAACTGAGGTATATATGAAGTTTTTCCGGTTTGTTTTTTTGTTCGTAATTATTCTTTCTGTTACAGTTTTTCCGCAGGATATTAAACAGACGTATATTTCGCTGAATAATACCGGCGTTGCAGAATTTATTAAGGAGCACCCCGAATTTGACGGAAGAGGAACAATAATTTTAGTGCTCGATACAGGCGTTGATATGGGCATCGACGGTCTTACTCTTACTTCAACCGGCGAAGTAAAAGTTATAGACGCGCAGGATTTTACTCATCAGGGCGATATTAATTTTTATCCCGCAGAAATTGATGAAGTTGAAATTGACGGGAAAGATATAAAAGTTTTTATCAGCAAAGAGAAAGATTTTAAAATTGCAGGTGCAGACGGACTTTCGTTATCGGCTGCTGACGATAAATATTTTATCGGAGTGATTGAAGAAAAACTTTGGAAGAATTCCGGCTCCGGAGTGAAAGACATAAATGGGAACGGTGCCGAAGATGATAAATTCATTTTTGTTACATTTAAAACCCTGGTTGAAGGAACCGAAACAAATGTTGTATTTATCGATTTGAACAATAACGGTACGGTTGCAGACGAAAAACCGATCCGCAATTATAAAGAAAATTTCGACTCTTTTATTTTTGAGCGGAAGGATAAAGTGCCGGCATTTACTTTAGCTCTTAATATCTTTCCGGAAGAAAATAAAATTGTGCTGTATTTTGACGACGGAGGACACGGAACAAACTGCGCGGGAATTGCTGCCGGATTCAACATCGGCGAAGGCGGTTTTAACGGAATTGCACCCGGAGCGAAAGTTATAGGATTAAAACTCGGGAATAACAATTACGCAGGCGGAGCAACCGTAGCAGAAAGTATGAAAAAAGCCTATCTGTATGCCGATAAAATTTCGAAAGAAAGAAAAGAACCCTGCATAATTAATATGAGTTTCGGAATCGGTTCCGAAATTGAAGGTTCGGCAGAAATTGAAAAGTTTTTAGACAGTCTTTTAAAAGAGAATAAATATCTTTACGTAAGCACTTCAAACAGCAACGAAGGTCCCGGAATTTCTTCAACCGGAATGCCCTCTGCCTCATCTTACGTCTTTTCGTCGGGGGCAGTGCTTGCAAACGAAGTTGCAGCCGACGTTTACGGAACTAAAATAGAGAATGATTATATACTGCATTTCAGCTCGCGCGGCGGAGAAGTGAATAAACCGGATGTTGTTGCCCCGGGAGCTTCAATTTCTACTGTCCCGAATTTTGAAGCGCGCGACGGAAGCTGGGGAACCAGTATGGCATCTCCTTATTCTGCCGGAGTGATGGCTGTTTTGCTGGGCGCGGCAAAAACAGATTTTCCGGATATTAAAATCCCGGCTCAGCTTTTATATAAAATCCTCCGCGAAAGTGCAGTGCCTATTAAAGGATACACTTATGCAGACCAGGGAGCCGGATATATAAATCTTAAAAATGCATACGAGCTGCTTAAAAAATACCTGAAAGCCGGTGAAATCGGGAAGTTCGAAAAATACACAATATCTTCTTTTGCGCCGAATATGCCAAACTATTCGTCGCCTAACCTGTATATCCGCAACGGCTCTTTCATTACAGGAAATGAAGATTTCCTATTTGAAATTTCCCGCGATAATTATATAAATCAATCAAAATTTTACCGAATTTTAAATGTTAAAAGCGATTCGCCCTGGATTAAACCTGTTCAGTCGAAAATTCATTTCCGCAACGACCAGCCGGCAAGTTTAAATGTGCGCATAGATAAAAGCGTTAAGCAGAAACCGGGATTATACAACGCAAAACTTACAGCTTACCGCACCGACGGAACCAATACACCGGAACTGGAAATGACTGCCACAGTAATTATTCCTTACGAGTTCAATTCTTCAAATAATTATCAAAATGAATGGAAAGATGAAATTTTAGGAGCCTGCGAACATAAACGATATTTTGTAAATGTTCCTGCAGGGGCCACTTCAATGAAAGTTGAATTGCAGAACAGCAAAGGCAAATATGCTAATTGCTGGTTCTTTGTTCACAATCCGCAAGGGAAAGAAGATGTATATGGATATTTTGATTCTGCCGAAGACGGAAAGAAAAGCGCAAAATATTTATATAATCCGGAACCGGGAGTTTATGAAGTTGTTGTTTTGGGATATTTCAGAGCAAAAGATACTTCGGTTTACAATCTTGCAGTTCAGTTTGAAAGCTTGGAAATTTTAACAAAAGAACCTTTATCCTATTTATCGGGAAATAAACTTGAAGTTGTTAACCGCTTTAATGAAGCAAAAACTTACCGCGTAAGCGGAATGATTACCGGTTACGAAAAAGAACATTCAGTTTCAATTAACAGTAAAGCATCCGAAGATTTTAATTTCACGCTTGTTAAAGGTGAAATTGAAAAGGAATTTAAAATTTCTTTAAGTAAACTGGATTTTAACAAGGTAACTGATTTTGCGCTTATGATATACGATGAAGAAGGAAACGCATTGGAATCGGACGGCTTGAGTTACAGCAAAGGAGGTATTTCAATCCGCAATTATTTCGGAAAAGATACTGTAAAACTGAAACTGACTTTAATTCCCGGATTTGCAAATGCTTCGGACAAAGTTGATGTTAAAATTAAAGAAATTGTTAAAATTGAAAATCCTTCAAAAGTAAACGTATCCCTTGCCGAAAGCAGCCGGCTTGTTTTATATCCTTCGGTGCCTGCAGAACTTAACTGCAGTTTTAATCCTCCTGCAAAACAAAATCCCGAAGGATATGAATATACAGGAGTAATAATATTTAAAAATCTTGACGATGAAACAGTAATGGAAATGCCAGTAAACTTTAAATTTTAGGAGAAATTATGAGTGATAATTCAGAAGGAAAAGTTAAAGGACTGCCCGAAAACGCATACAGCGAGCTGAAACCAGGTGAAGAATACAAACCTCTTATGCCTGCAGATTCATCCCCGCGCGAAATTACGCCCTATTCGGTAATTACAGGCTTAATTATGGCTGTGCTGTTTTCTGCCGCCGCTGCTTATTTGGGGTTAAAAATAGGACAGGTTTTTGAAGCCGCAATACCTATTGCAATTATTGCAGTAGGTTTATCTTCATTATTCAAGATAAAAGGCTCTCTCGGTCAGAATATAATTATTCAATCAATCGGGCAAAATTCGGGATTGATTGTAGCCGGATCAATATTTACAATTCCCGCGCTTTATATTCTTGATCTCGATGCAAGTTTTTTCCAGATTTTCCTGGCTTCGGCATTCGGTGGAATTTTAGGAATTATATTCTTAATTCCTTTCCGTAAATATTTTGTTGCCGAAATGCACGGTAAACTGCCTTTCCCCGAAGCAACCGCCACAACCGAAATTCTTGTTGCCGGCGAAAAAGGCGGAAAACAGGCTTTCGTTTTAATGATAAGCGGATTAATTGGCGGTGTTTACGATTTTGCCATAGCTTCTTTCGGAGCCTGGAGCGAGGTTTTTACTTCGCGCGTATTTCTTTGGGGCGAAGCGCTTTCCGAAAAATTTAAGCTTGTTTACAGAATGAACGTGGGAGCTGCGGTTATGGGACTCGGTTATATTGTGGGTCTTAAATATGCCGCAATAATTGCAGCAGGTTCTTTTGTTTCGTGGTATGTGCTTATCCCTATAGTTTCGTATATAGGAGCCGGCTTAACCGAGCCTTTGGGAGCCGGAGCTGAAAAAATGATTTCAGCAATGTCTGCAGAAGAAATTTTCCGACAGTATGTACGGCATATCGGCATCGGAGGAATTGCTATGGCTGGAATTATCGGGATAATCCGGTCATCCAAAATTATCCGCGATGCAATTTCTCTCGGGGTTAAAGAAATATTCGGAAAGAAAGCAGACGGAGAAAGTTCATCAAGAACAAGCCGCGATATTTCGATGAAAATAATTATCGGTTTTCTGATTGTAACCGCGATACTTCTTTTCGTATTTTTCCAGACTGGTGTTGTTGGTAATACAACCTGGGCAATTACCGGTGTATTAATTGTGCTCATTATAGCTTTTCTTTTTACAACTGTTGCAGCAAACGCTACAGCAATTGTAGGAACAAACCCTGTAAGCGGAATGACTTTGATGACGCTGATACTTTCTTCAATTATTTTAACTTCAGTAGGATTAAAAGGCTCATCGGGAATGGTTGCAGCGTTAATTATCGGAGGCGTTGTCTGCACAGCTCTTTCAATGGCGGGTGGTTTTGTTACCGATCTTAAAATCGGTTACTGGCTTGGAACCACACCGAAGAAGCAGGAACAGTGGAAATTCCTAGGCGTGTTGGTTTCTGCATTAACAGTCGGTTTTGTTGTTATGATTTTGAACGAAACATTTGGCTTCACAGGGGAAGGCGCACTTGTTGCCCCGCAGGCAAACGCGATGGCTGCGGTAATTCAGCCGTTAATGGATCAGCAGCCGGCACCTTGGATGCTTTATCTTGCAGGAGCTTTATTTGCGCTTATTCTCACAATGTTAAAGGTTCCGGCTCTTGCATTTGCGCTTGGAATGTACATTCCGCTTGAACTTAATACTCCGCTTTTAGTCGGCGGATTGATAGCTCATTTTGTTTCGACAAGAAGCGGCAACGAAAAGAAAAACAATGCGCGGCGCGAACGCGGTACTCTTATTGCTTCGGGCTTTATTGCCGGCGGCGCATTAATGGGCGTGTTGAGTGCACTTCTTCGTTTTATGGATTATAACTGGGTAAATGCCGAATGGGCAGAATCTAAATCCGGTGAAATGCTTGCGCTGGCAATGTTTGCCCTGCTTTGCCTTTATATGATTTGGGACTCGATGCGTGCAAAAGTTGAAGAAGATTAGAGATTTTATTATGGTTAGCCCACGATTTAAATCGTGGGCTTTTGATATTAAAAACTGAATCTTAGTTTATCCACAAACGAATACTATTTACTACCCAAAGGCAGATTTAATGTAAACAGGGAGCCTTTGTCTAATTCGCTTTCAAATTCCACTTTACCGTTATGCAGCTTAATAATTTCCGAAACAATTGCCAAAATAAATTTGCCGTTTTTCATTTTTCCTCTCATTAATGTTTTAATATTTGTCTGAAAGACAATTATTCCGGCAAGATGAAAATAAAAGCATATCTTCTAATATGAGCTATTCCTTTATCAGAATGATCCCGTCCCGTTCATTTAAAGTTAAAGTGGTTACTGCAGTTCCATTATTTACTATTGGATCTTGAGTACCTTGAAATCTTCGGTAACCTGGTTCGATTGTAACTGTCTGGGTTGAATTTCCTTTAGGATTTACGATAACCATACCATTTTGAAAATGACGGCAATATAGTCCGTTGCGCCAAGAAGTGGTTGGAGGAGTATCAATTGCAGCACCAAGCTGAATATCATATTCATCAAACCAGGCAACAATATCGTAGCCTTTTGCACTATCAGTATAACAAAAGTAACCATTATCAAGCAAGCTCGAGCATAAACCATATCGGAAAAGTGCATAGTCATCCGAAGCTCCATGCACATTAAAGATAACCATTCCGGGATCAATAACATCGCGGATAACTGCGCGATAGCGATTCATCATATCTTTCCAGCCATTACTTCTCGATTCAATTGACCATTCTTTGCCAATCAAAGCTTCCAAAAATGCGCCGTCTAATTTTTCGGCATATTCTACTGACGAAAGATCATTCACATTTCCCATACAAAGAATTCCGGGTTGCAAATCACGTACAGTTTCCCATTCAACTGCCATACCCTGTCGGTAGATTTTTTGGATATTTGTATCACTGGTATCCTCATCTATTCCGTCGCTGTCAAAATCTGCTATAACGCGCTGCTTATGGAACACATTATCGAAATACCAGATATCAAACTCCGGAACCGGCTCAAAAAGATATTTATAATTGCGTTTGGCAATCCACTCCGAATAGCGGTAACCATCGGAATCCGGAGTTGCATACGATGTAAAGTTTACTTCCCATGCTTTATAGTCTGCTGTCCATTGAGTTTTTTCACCGGCAGCATTTAACAGCCACCATCCTTCATCAGTAATTTTTTTCCGGATATCGTCCGAAGCGTCATTTTGATAATCTTTTGCTTCATTCAGCACGGTATACTGACCAATCAGCAGCTTAGGATTTAACGTTTTAATTTCTTGTACGGCCGTCCGGATTGCTGTGGCTGAGCCCCGCCAATTTTTATAAAAACCCAAAATAATCAAATCGAGTTTTGCTAAACTTTGCTGATAACTTTTATTATCGTATTTCTGCTCACCTATGTTCATTCCTGCTAAACGGGGAAACACATAATCTTTTGTTACCTCAAAATTTATTGTTGTATCTCTGCTGATTTTAATTCCATTTATCTCTTTTGTTAATATTTTCGGGGCAGTATTATCCGTATTCTCTATCCGGCAATTATATGTTTTAACATCGTCTTTTGCATCACTTTTTTCAATTCTGCCAGTTTGAAGCGAATTTGATGAAATTAAACTATTGTTTATTGCCAAAACATTTCCGGTTCCGGCTCCCCGTGTAAAGACCATCTTGTTAACCTGAGTTTTCGCACCGCTTTGCAGTCTGTAAAAATATATTCCTGCCGTAACTATCTGACCGAAATTATTCTTTCCATCCCAAATTACTCCGTGAATACCGGCGTTTTGTTCGCCAATTCTGAACTTTTTAACTTCTCTTCCCAAGATGTCGTAAATTGTTACGCTTACTTCAGCTTGCTTATTCAGGTTGTAATTAATAACAGTTTCATCTGCAAACGGATTCGGATAATTCTGCCCGAGTTGAAAATCTCCAGGAATTCCAAATTTATTTTCGCCTATTCCGGTGACAAGCCCGATATTATAATTGCCCATATTATCGGTTAATGCCGCATAGCTTTTTGATGCATCATCAGCATTAGTAAAAGTTATCATTGCATTTTTTACTGCAGAATCGGGAGTAGAAACATTTCCGCTTATATTGATATTTTGGGAATTAATTGCTGCTGTGAATAATATTAGAAATGAATAAGTTATTCTTATCATTTTCATTTTATTCCCTAAGAATTCAATTAATGAATGATTTAAAATTTAATCTGCTTTATACAAAATGCACAATTTTTAAAACCTTGATTTTAACCCAAAATAATCAATAATAAAACCCCAAAAAAGATATTATCTGTTGTAATGACTATTTTAGATTTAACATAAAAGATATGTTAATATTTATATAGGTATCAAATATAGATATATAAAAATAAATTCCCAAAGTTTTATTTTTTTATTCTTCTTGTATGCAACTATCGTGTTATTTTGTTATGTAACCCGCTTTTGCTGTTCGCATGCTTTTATTGTTTTTTCTAATCGCAATTGTCTGGTTTTTTCTTGCACAGCATTCATTATCCAGCGCATAATTGCTTTTTTATAAGAAGGAGCTTGATTAGAAAAAAAATGCCACGCTTTTTTGTTCTCTTTAAATTGTATCTCATAGTTCGAATCGAGAAATAATGCATCATTTTCGTAAGATTTATTCTCTTTCCTTAAACTAAAGACTTTTAGTCCGGCAGGTTTCATAAGTCCGGCTCTTGTAAGTTCTTCAACTTTTTTAATATTCACTGCGCTCCAGTTGCTTGTGCTTCTGCGCGGAGTAAAACGTATGCAGTAACTCTCTTTGTCAATTGATCTTCTAATCCCGTCTATCCAGCCGAAACAAAGCGCCTGGTCAACTGATTGCGGCCAGTTCATTGAAGGTTTTCCGCTATCCGTTTTATAAAACCCAGCAATCAGTTCTGTCTCTTTTTCGTGGTGACTTTCCAGCCATTTTCTAAAATCATCCTGTGTTTTAAAAAAAATTACTGATTTTTGAGCTGAGCAGATTTTTACGTTTTCTGGTTTGTTATTATTCATCTGCAAACAAAAATTTTTATTAAAATATCTCTATCAAAAATTAATGGCGCGGCTTTTATCATCAAATAAATACTTCCTCTCCGATTCTTACCGTAACGCTTTCTCTCATCGTTTTTACTTTTTGAACAAAATCATACATATACTTCATATTGTTATGATTTTCTAATGCTTCTTTCGATTCCCATTTCTCATATAAAGTAATCCGGTTACTGTTGATTTTTTCCTGACCGTCATCAAATTGAATTTCTCTGGTATAGTCATACATCAAACAGCCTTTTTCAGATAAAACTAAAGGACGTATCTTTTTGCATTCTTCAATAAACTTTTCCATTTCCCCTGGTTTGATAATCATTGTAACAACCGAATATATCATCTCTTCTCCTTATTGATTTTTTTCTTATAAACAAGTAATTATTAGTCTTTAGTTATTGCCACTTTTAATCCAAGCAAAATTAAAAAAGAACCGATTGAATATTTAATACCATTTACATTTTCCCTATTTTTCATTTTTTTTGTTCCTGTAAATTCTTTTTAAGATAAATCATATCAACAAGCCGTATGCCGCCATCGAACATAGGGTGGTCGTAATTATCTGTGAAAAAATTCTTTACCCGGTGCGACTTTTCAAATCCGCAGCTTTCGTAAAACGATAGGATTCCCGGTGTTTCGCCTGTACCTACAAGCATTGTATTATAATCGTTTTTGTAATAATCGGAAATGAACTTTATCAATGCTCTTCCGTAACCTTTGCCTTGATATTTCTCGTAAGTTGCTATGTTTTTTAACTCGCAGGTTTCGCCGTTTACAGGAGCTACAACGCAAACACTTTTCAAATCATCATCATATAAGGCAAACAAATCCCCGCCCGGCAGATACTTGTCAATCATAATCTCCGACTCATCCGCCAGCAGCAGTAAGTCGAGGAACTGTTTCTTGTTATTACTGATTTTTTTTATTTTAATCATATCTAATGTGGTTCCAGATAAATAATTTTTATTTTTCTGTATTACAGCTAATTGTTTACGAGCCGCCTTTTCATTATTAATCAACTAATATCTGTAAGTCTTATTATTTTTTCGTCATTAAATTCAAATATTGATTTCCCGTTTAGTTTTATTTCACCGCCTTTTTTCATTCCATTCGGAAAATCAATTGCCAAAACACCAAAATATTCTATCTCGATTTCACATTTTTCTTTTTCGTGCCAGAAAGATTTAATTTTTTGCTGTCTTACGGAAAAATAATTTTTTGCTATTTCTGCCTGAGTTTTGAACTCATCAATTCCGTTTAAAGTCATTGTAGTTTCACCGTTTTGTATGTTTTCAAAAACAATCTCATCAGATAAGTCTTTCATCATTTTTGAAACATTAAAACTATTATAACCTTCAATGTAGTTATTTATAATTTCTTCTCTGTTTTTCATAATTGCTTATTTTATTGTTTAAATTATCGTGTTGGAGAACTGTCCCAAAAAAATACCGGATAAAGTAAAATTTACAAAATGTTAGCTTTGGCTTTTTACATATTTCCTGAAAGCGCTATTAATATTCTTTCTAATTCAGGATTCTCTTGCATCATATTATTAAATGGTCGTTCAGCTTTATAACTTAATAATTTTCCTTCTTTGTCAAACATTAGATAGGTTGGAACAGCTATAATGCTGAAAGCTTCAAGAAGTTTTGCACCAAAACCTTTTTCAAACCGATAATGATTTTCCTTTCCTAATGATACTTCAAAAACTTCTTTCCATAGAATATCGGAGTATTCATCTACTGTGATATAAACAAATTCAACAGGATACCCTTTTAATTTTTCTTTTATTTTTTTTGAAAACGGCATTGCTTCTCTGCAAGGTCCGCAGCCCAAACTCCAAATATCAAGATAAATGACATTTCCTTTATACTTTTTCAGAATATCAGCCAATGTTTTCTTATTATTTGAAGTATCTCTTAGCTCGGTCTTGAGAATCTCACTGCTTAAATTTACTCCAATCATTTCTTTCTTTTTGTTAAATTTTTCTAATTCTTTATTTACAAAAGAAATGCAGTTTTTATTTGATTTAATTTTATTGAACGAAGACATCAACGTGGAATCATATTTGTCATGACATAAGTCATAATAGATACTCTTTACTAAATAGTGTTCCCTTGTCTGACCGGATAAAGAATCCATTGCAATTGAAAGCGTTAAGGAATCAGGATTTATCGAATTATTTTTTGATATAATTTTCTCCATATTAGAATAAATTATGTTATCCAAAATCGTTAAATAATCCCTATAAATTAAATTCTTGTCATCCTGCAAACTTTTCAAGTTAAATTGTTTCTTATATTCTTGTGGAATATTTACCGAGGATATTGGCAAATTGTTTTTTATTGCATAAGCTGTAATTGCATACTGATATAAATCAATATATACTAATTCATTTTCAATTTGAAAATAATTTGTATAATCAGCGCCAAGCGGATATAATTTATTAAACTTCTCAAACTCTTTTTTTCTTGAATTTATATAATCGTCAATCATAACAAAGAAATCCTTAAGTTCATGGTTTTCATTATACCATGAATTTATAATTCCATCGAGGGAACATTTATCGTTTTTCGAAAGCTCATATAAAAAATTATTTTTTTCAGCGCCTTTTCCAGAATATATAATATTATCTTTATCAACTTTAATTTCTATTTGGTCGTTTGGCGCGATAGCAAAATCATATCGCTTGTCGTTTATATTCATTACTCCTACGCTGAGCTGCTGAACAGGAATTTCAATTTCGAAATTTCCTGAACTATCAATTTGAACAAAGTATTTTTTGGGATACATATCAGCAGTATGTTCCTTAATCCTTTCAAATTTTAATGAATTAGTTTCTTTAGGAACTGTACCTTTTATTACTGCTAAGTTCTTTTGTTTGTTATGTGTACAAGAGATGAGTAGCAAGATTGTTACACCGATTAAAAAAAATGATTTTTTCATAATACTCTCATAATATTGAAAATTTTTAAATTACAGCCGTTTTCTAATAAAACTAACTAATGTATTCAACACGACCAATTTTAATTTATATTTTACGACATTACATTCGTTAAATTTAAAGGACATCACAATAAAGTATTATAAAAAAAAAAGAAACCACTTACTAATTTCTCAAATCATTTTTTAGAATATATTAAAATTAAAAATATAAGCCAAAAAAATGGAAAAAAACTGACAGATTTTTTCTACTTTATAAAAAGTATTTCCACATTCCTGTTTGTAACATCTTTGCAAATTTTGCCAATTTCATCAAATACTAATTCAGAATTGTAATTATCAAAACGCAGGTTATCCGCAGCTAAAAAACCTAAACTGAGCGGCAGTGTTTCATCGCGGAAATAGTAACGGAAAATTATAAAATGCGAGTATCCGGCAAAAGTAAGCAGCGTTAAAATCCGGTCAACATCAAACACCGATTTATGAAACTGCTCGAACCACCAATCCTCGCCGCCCTGTTCGGGTGCGCCGTGAGTGTAACGGTAAACCTGCATAAGATTAAAAGTTTCGGATAACGGACCTTTTAATTTTTCGCGGTATGCCTTTGCGATGATTTCGAAATCGGGAATTCCCAGAAACATAACTTTCCCGTTTAGGGATAATAAATTTTTAATGTTTTTAAGGCACCGGAGCTCGTCATTTGCATTAAGATGCTCGAAGAATGCGTGACTGTATATCAAATCAAATTTTCCTGTAGGAAAATCATCGAACTCGATGCAGCTGTGAACAAGATCGGTAGCTTCAGTAGGACGGACATCAACATTTATGAATCCGTTAAGTTTTTGATATCCGCAGCCGATATGAAGTTTTGAACTCAATTTTTCCGGCGGAAGTTCGGACGGTGCTGCAAGCTGCTTTTTAATTTCGGCAACCGCGGTTCCTTTTTCGGTGCTGAAAGAGGCAAGCGGCATATACGGCTTGCCAAGGTTTAAAATGCTTTGTTCTGCTTCGCTCATTTCTGTGTTATTTGCAATCAGTAACGGATTTCTTGAGTAATTCAGATTGTTTAAAACGGATAAAACTTTCTCGTTCAGTTCTAAATTTTCGATATCACAAAAAATCATATCCGTCAAACCGATAATCTCTGAATAATTTTTATTTATTGCTTCCGACGATAAATCGGTATTTATTATTTTAATCCGCTGATCAATAAGTCCCGGATAATTGCTGCAGACAATTCCGCCGTTTTCCAAAAAAACAATTATTTTTCCGTTTTCGCGGAAATATTTTTTTAACGAAACCAAAGTCAATTCATCTAATCTGTCGGTAAAAACAGTTACCACTGCCGGGTCGAGTGTTTTAACAAAGCCGGCAAAAAGTACATAATGCTTTGCTGGAAAATCATTTAGAATCTGCAGATCATTTTTTATATTTTCATCAGTCTGTTCAAACTTAACACTGCCGATATTGGATATAATTTTTGATACTGTCCGTAAAAGATATTCCGATAGAACTGCTTTCATTGTATTCCGATAATTTCTAAAAGTTTTTTCGCGCTGTTTTGCCAGGTAAAGTTTTTCATATCTTCCCCGGCTTTTTTCCCTATTTTAAGCAGTTCCTGCTTGTTATTGTAAGCCCATTCTATTTTTTCAATTACCTCATCAACCGAAGGCTCAAACCAGTCAGCCCAAAGTTCATTTTGTTTGCTGTATAATCTCAGAGGTTGCATTTCCTTCAAAAGCAGACTGTTGCTTTCGTTGAGAATATCCTTATGACCCGTATTAAAAGAAGCAACAACAGGTTTTCCGCAAGCCATATATTCCATCATTACAAGGTTTGTTCCGCCTTCGCACCGGTTGGGGAATAAACCGATATCGGTTGTGCGGTAAATTTGCCGCAGACTTGTATTCGGTATAATTTCATTTGTAATAATTCCGGCTGAATCAATTCCGTTTAATTTGTAAAGATGATTCATCTTTTCGGTAAACGAATTTCCTTTCAGTTCAAACTTTATATGCTTGCTGTATTCCATCATTTCCATTGTTTGCGGCCACATATTAAACCACGCGTTAATAAGAACAATATTGGGGTATTTCTGCTGGAGTATTTTTACAGCTTTAAGTACAATATCCTGTCCTTTTCTCAGTTCAAATTTCCCTCCGGAAAATATTACAAACAGTTCGTCATCGTTTTTAGGACTTTCCGGATAAAACAATTCCGGGTCAATCCCTTGTATTAAAAATGATGCATTTGTAATTCCTTTTTCAATCAGCTTTTCTTTATTCCAGGAAGATCCGCCGATTACAAGATCGTAATTTTTTGAATTTTTTACAGATGCTTCGGTGAGTTCATTTTCAAAAAAAGTGTAGCCGTAATTTTCATTTCCGCGTATTTTTGAAATACTTTCGAACTCTATCCCGGTTAAAGCGTGGAAAACCTTACCATCAACTTTAAGATTATCTTCGGTATCTTTCGAAAAATCCCAGCATAATGTATTTCCAAATATTTTAGAAACTTCCGAATTCAAATATTTGCTGCAAACACCCCAGCCGAAATTTTCTCCTTTCGATAAAGCAAGATATAATTTTTGCGGTTTTGATGTTTTTTTAGGTTTATCGGTTTTTTTTGCAAAAAAAACATTATAAAAATCGGATTTCTCATTAAAATCCAGTTTCCATTGCTTTGTTTCCAATATTTCAAAGCCTGATTTATGTAACAGGTTAAACCACATATTTTCCGTTAAAATGCTATAATGATTTGGATTTGTTTCGTGCTTAAAAATTGTGTCAGCTGCCGGCACTTCGATATACAAAATTCCGTCCTGCTTCAGGATTCTTCTGTATTCATTAAGCGTAAAATATGGCATAAAACTATGTTCCAAAACGTGCCGCGCCCAAATTCCGTCGAATTCTTCTTCTTTAAATTCCAGAAAAGACTGATCCATTTTATAAACTTCAAAATCTTTCGACTGGCAGATACTAACATCTTCTTCGTTTAATGTTATGCCTACAGCGTCTATTCCGTTTTCTTTAAAAATCTTTAATGCAGGACCCTGCCCGCAGCCGATATCAAGAATCCTTATATTTTTATCCTTGAATTTCGAAAGAAAATCGGGGATGCTTTTTTTGGTTATATCATTATGATAAGGAATCGGAGTTTCCGGATAAGTTTCGCTTTCCACTTTTTTTATGAAATCGAAAAAGCGCTTTGCGTTTTTTTCCGAAATATAATCAGGCAGTTCCCATTCTAAAAAATTCTCATTGCTCATTAAAATCCTCTGCAAGTTTCAGTAATTCCGATTTAACATTTTCCAGCACTTCTTTCCAATTTCCTCTTTCGGTCTGGCGGAAACATTTCACCGAATTGTACCAGGCACTGTTTTCGCCCGAAATGCCCCATCGCCAATCGGGTACATTTGCAAGAAGAAGCCAGCATTTTTTACCCATAGCACCGGCAATATGCGCTACAGATGTATCGATTGATATTACAAGATCGAGATTGCTTACAGCTGCGGCGGTATCGTCAAAATCATTTAATTTTAGCCCCAGATCTGTTACTGGATAACCTATAAAATCAGTTCCGGCATCTTTTTGCAGACTGTACCACTCGATTCCTTTAATTTCAAATAAAAATGCAAAATCGGTTAAATTCATATGTCTTTTTTTATTCCGGGGGGGATAAATATTCCCTGTCCACACAAATCCGGCTTTCAGTTTTCCGGATGAATTTATAATTTCCTTCCACTCTTCAATTTTTTCGGGAGATGCCGAAAGATAAGGCTCGCCGCTGATATTTGTTCCCACTGTTCCGGGAATGCTTAAAAGCGGGATGTAAATATCGAAATCGGCGGCTGGTCTTCTTTCTTTATTTCCGATAACAAGTTTATCGAAATATCCGAAGCGTTCCGCAATTTCTTTAACTTGCGGTTCAACTTCCAGGATTATTTCTCCGCCGCGTTTTTTAACTTCGGGCAAAAAGCGGATAAACTGGAAAGTATCACCGAATCCCTGATCGGAATAAATATATATTTTTTTGCCGGCAAAATTTGAACCGTCCCACCTCAGCTTGTATATTTTCCTGTCTAAAATGTCGCCCGACTTATAACCCCACTCGTATTCTGCCCAGCCTTCTCTAAAATCTCCGGTCATCAACAAAAGCAAAGCCAGATGGAAATGCGCCTGAGCATTATTTTTATTTATCATAATCGTTTTCCGGAATTCGCAGATTGCTTCATCAATTTTCCCGATTTCCTGCAGGGCAACAGCGTGATTATAATAATTCATTTCATTTGCCGGCGCTATGCTTTTTGCTTTCTGAAAAAAGGAAAGTGCTTCTTCGTACCTTCCTTGTCCGCTTAAAATAATACCCTTGTTGCTGTAAGCGTCCGAAAATTCGGGTTTAAGCTCGATAGCTTTATCAAAATACTTACTTGCCCGTTCTGCAGAATCCGCCATCCCGAAAATTATTCCAGCGTAGTTGTATGCTTTAAAATTTGCCGGATCTTCTTCAATCGACCTTAAAAACAATTCCAAAGCCGAATTAAAATCCCTGTGCTTGAATTTGTCGATTGCCGAATCGTAAAATTTTGTTTCTTTCATATTACTCCCCTCTGATTTTTAATTATTAACAACTCCTCGTTTATTTTTTTGAATACTTCCTGCCAGCAGCCCCTTTTATTTTGCCGGAATAATTTCATTGAGGGATACCAAATTGTTTTATCCCCCGATATTCCCCAACGCCAGTCGGGATAAGCAGGAATAAGTGTCCATACCGGCGCGCATATTGCCCCTGCCAGATGCGCTATTGCCGTATCGACTGTAATTACAAGATCTATTTTTTTTATAATCTGCGCTATTTCAAGAAAATCATTTCCTATTTGCGGAATCTGCAAAACCTCAAAATCCTTTTGAATTAATTTTTCGTCAACTCCTTTTTGAAGACTGATAAGACTTACGCCCTCCGCTTCTTTCAGTCCCGAAAAAAGTGAAATATCTACAGATCTTTCTTCATCGCGGATATGCGAAGGATTTCCTCGCCATACAATCCCGATTTTAAAACCGGAAATTGCATTAACCTTTTCTTCAATTTCTTTATTTGCCGGAATATTTAAGTATGGTTCGCTTACGGCAAAATCTTTTTCGTCCGATTGAAGCAAAAACGGCAGACTTAACAGACTGCATTCGTAATCGTAATTATTTTTAAGAGAATCGTTTCTGCCTGCAAGCTCATCTATCCCTTCGATATATGCAAATAATTCTAAAAGTTCTTCGCGGGTTTCAAGTCCGATAAAAACATCCGGCTTTCTTAAATATTTTAAGAACCGGATAAACTGAATTGAATCGCCGAAACCCTGTTCGCAATATACAAGGATTTTTTTTCCGGCGAGAGGTTCGCCTTTCCAATTTTCAGGAGCTTTCGGTTTGCGCTTAAATTCGGGTTTTTGCAGCCGGCACTCGTAATTTTCGAGACCCTCTTTGTAATTTCCGTTCAATAAATTTATAAGCGCAAAATTCCATTTGGCGTGTAAATTCCCGGGATTCATCTGTAATACTTTTTTGTACGATTCCTCAGCTTCTTTAAAATCAAGATCGTTTTCGGAAACTACCCCCAGATTATAAAGTGCATCTTCGTAATCCGGTTTTATTCTTATTGCATTCCTGTATGCTTCGGCGGCTTTTTTATATTCTTTCAATTTACGCAAGACATTCCCGTAATTGTAATACGCCTTGTAAAAATTTTTATCCAGCGAAATCGATTTGCAGAAACACAAAGCGGCTTTTTCGTAGTTAGCAGTTTCGGAATACAAAATTCCCAAATTGTAAAAAGTATCGGGAGAAAGCGGCTGCAGATTGATTGATTTCATATAATTTTCTTCGGCTTCGGGAATTTTGCCAAGATGTTTTTGAATTTGAGCTAGAAGTGAATAATAACCCGAGTCTCTGGAAGCGGAAGCGATAAGTTTTTTTAAATAAATTTCTGCTTTAACAAAATCGTTCAAAAAATAATAATTGCGGACAAGCATTAAAAGCACTTCCTTATTTTCCGGAAGTGCGCTTTCAAGCTGAAGTGCATAATCAAGCGAACCGTTGTAATTTCCGGCTTCAAAAAGTTTAACGCAATCCTTAAATTTTTGCTCGTCAGCATTCATCAGATTTGTTCCGATAATTTTTCTTTTATTTTTTCAATTTTGCCTTTTATCTGCGGATAAGCATCAAGTTTATTTTCAGTTTCGGTAATAAATTTAAGCAATTCCGCATAGTCTCCTATTTCGGTAAGTACATTTATAATATCAAGTAAAATGGAAATATCCTGTGTTTTGCCGAATATTTCATAATAAATTTCCAGCGCTTCGTTTTTAAGTCCGTTAACACTAAGTTCATCGGCAAGCGCTTTTTTCATCATTAAATCATCCGGATATTCGTTAATTATTTTAACCAGCAGCTGAATTTTCAATTTCGGGTTATATCCCGATAAAGCAACTATAATTGCAGGATTAAATTTTGAAGGCTCAAACTTGTTTATAAAATCTTCCGGAAATTCCTGTAAGTTTAAAAGTTTATAAAAAAGCTCGATGCTGTAAAGCTGGTTTTCATTAAGTTTAACAGTATCTTTAAATGAATAAAACCAATTCATCAATTCCTTATTCCGCAGCAAAACCGATAAATTGATGCCGAAATTAAAAAGCTCTGTTTCGTTTAACATTATATCGAAATATGCTTTTTTTTCGCCTTTCAGAAGAGAACGGTTTATCTGGAATGCAATTTTACAATGCTCCGCCGCTTTTGCTTTATCACCTGTACGCTGATAAACATTTGCGGCTACAATATTTACAAGCGGCATCTCGGGATTAAGCGAAACAGCTTTTTGAATATTTTCTTCAGCATCCTTTATATTTTCATTTTCGAGCGCGATGGCAGCAAGATACCTATAAGCGTGGGCACGGTGGTTTATTTCAAAATTTTTGTCGCCTGCTGCTTTTTTAAAATAATCTTCCGATTCTTCTTTCCTTTCGATAATTATTAAAGTCTGACCTAATTGGAAAGCTGTGTAGGAATCGGGTTTTAATTTATACTGTTCAGTCAGAAGTTCGAAATTTCTTAAAGCTTTTTCTTTTAATATTTCGGGATCGGCACTATAACCGGTATGAATAATTTCGATATCCGAGGTTACAATATTATAACCGTTTTTAATCAGCGAATGGTCAATCTGCTCGTGAACTTTTCCGGTAAATTCAATTCCCGGAGAGTTTTTAAAAAGCCGTATATATTGCATCGTCCCGGATTCCGAGCCAACTTGATTGATGCTGTTAACATTGCAGTAAACTCCGGTTTTGCTATCGCCTGCAATAATTTTCTTCAATTCGGAAACAGACTGAGGGGAAAGTCTTTCATCGGCATCAAGATATAAAATCCAGCGCCCGGAAGATTTGGAAAGAGCAAAATTGCGCGCTGCCGAAAAATCTTTTACCCATTCGAAATTAAAAATTTTTGCGCCGTACTTCTTCGCAATTTCAATTGTTTTATCAGTTGAACCTGTATCTACAAGTATAATTTCATCAGCTGCTCCTTTTACGGAGTCGAGACAACCGGGAAGGTCTTCTTCCTCGTTTTTCACAATCATACTTAACGACAGATTTATCATCGGCGCCTGAAGTTTATTTCACGTCATTTTTATGGTCTTTAGGATAACCTAAAACACTGTTTACTTTTGCAAGTCCCGCAATTGCAAACTGGTTTTCGGGATTGTTTTGCAAAGCCAATTCAAACATAGTTTTTGCTTTTTCGTCTTCTTCCTGAAGGAAAAATATTTCGGCAAGTCCCGCGCAAGCCTGCGAAGAGTTTGGATTGCATTCAAGTGATTTTTCGAAACAGGATTTTGCTTCATCATTCATTTTTAAGGAAAGGTAATTAAACCCGAGGAAGTTATTTAAGCTCGCACGTGTCTCTTTCGATTGCTCCGACGTGAAGGTTTCATCAAGCAGTTTACCGGCTTTTTCCAGTACATCTACCGATGTTGAGAATTCTTTCCGGGTATATAAATCGTATCCTTCTTTTATAAGGTTATTAATCTCTTCTGATATTTTCGTAATTTTTTCGGATGTAAGAGTGTTATCACCAGGTTCAAGTCCAAGTATTTCATTTACTTTCCCAAGTCCGGCAACGGCAAATTTATTTTCGGGTTCGTTTCTTATCGCCCATTCGTACATTTGTTTGGCGCGTTTTTCATCGTGCATTAAATAGAATATTTCACCGAGTCCTGCGCACGCCTGCGATGAACGGGGATTTGTCTGCAAAGCTTTTTCAAAACATATTCTTGCATCATCGGTTTCGTTTAGCGCGAGATTGCAAAAACCCATAAAGTTTCGGATGCTTGAAGAAGATCTTTTCGATTCCGGCAATGTTGAATCGGGTTCGATAAGCATTTCAGCTTTTTTCAGAAGTTCTAAAGTCTTTTTATATTCTTTATTGCCGAATTGAGTGTAAGCTTCAGTTAAAAGTTCGTTGAATTCCGCGCTGTCTTCTGTATCAATTCCCATTTCAAGCATATTATGGTCGGCGGGCAGTCCCAGCGTTTGGTTTGTTTTTGCAAGTCCGGCAACTGCAAACATATTATTTCTGTTGTTTTTAACTGCCCATTCAAACATCGTTTTAGCTTCTTTATCCATATTGTTTAAATACAAAATCTCTCCAATTCCAGCAGATGCTTGCGAGCTATCGGGGTTATATTTCAAAGATTCCTCAAAAACTTTTTGTGCTTCATCAGAGTTTTTAAGAGCAAGAAGATTGAATCCTTTAAAATTCAATAGACTCGAAATTATGTCTTTTGCTTTCTTTTCATCGTGCTCGGTAACAGTTTCAAGCATCCCGTCTATAAGTTTCAATGATTTTTTGTAATCTTTTTTATTAAACAAATCGAAAGCTTTTTCAATCTTGTCGTTTAATTCTCTTGAAAACTCTGTTCCGCTGAAAAAATTAAGCAGGCTGTGCGACGGCGAAAGTCCCAATTCGCGATTTATTTCGGCAAGACCAACCAACGCAAATTGGTCGTCGGGGTCTCTGCTGATTGAAAGTTCGTACATTGTTTTGGCTTCGCTGAGCTGCCCTTTATTAAAATAAATTTCGCCAAGAGCATTTGATGCCGCGGTGCATCTGTTATTCAAACGCAAAATTTCTTCAAATTCTTCTTTGGCTTTTTCTGTTTTTCCCATTCCAAGATAAATGTTGGCTTTAAGCAGTCTTGTTTCCTCTTCAAATTTATTCTGCAGAATACATATTTTCATAAGAGCTGAATCGAAATCATTTCTCATAAAAAGATCGTAAGCTTCATCAAATAGAATTGTAAAATCATTTCCTTCGGATTGAACTTCATCGGATTCCTGCAACAGGCTGTTGTGATTTTTCGGGTAACCGAGCTCGTCATTGATATTTGTAAGAGCATTTTTGCCTGATACGTTTTCGGATTCTATAACATTTGCCCATTCGAACATTTTTTTAGCTTCTTCCTTCGAGTTTACGGCATAAAATACCTGTCCTATCCCTATGCAGGCTTCGGCAGATTCCGGATTCAGCTTAAGCGCTTTTTCGAAAGAAGATCTTGCAAGTTCAAGATTGTTAGTTTCAAGTCCGATGCTTCCTTTTAGAATTTCAATATCTTCCAGCGTAATATTTTCTTCATCGGAAACATAATTTTTTTCTGCTTCGTTAAGTTTAAGCAGCGCATTTTCAAAACTTTCTGCTTTGAATAAATTAAATGCTTTAACATACAATTCTTTGAATAAAGACATATTCAACTCCCGTTGATTAAATCGTTAAAAATCAGGTTTTAATTTTTTCCAGCAGAAATTCCATTTTCTTTTGGAGTCTTATTATATCATCGAGCTTTAATCCTTCGTGCTCTAAAATTCCTTTACTTTCAAATTCGCCGATACATTTTGTAATCTCGTTTAATGCTTCGGCAATATCTTCATCTTGAAGAAGTATTTGAGCTCTTTTAAAATAAGTTATAATATTATCATTTTCCACTGGATAAAAAAATGAGCGTTTTTTCGGCTGCTTGCCTTCAAGCCAAATCTCGTCAGGATTTGCGCCCCATTTTTTTGTAAATATATTTTTATTTATTTCCATCCTTTTAGAATATTCTTTTTCGCCATTGGCTTTAAAACTTTTTGAACCGAAATGATGAATAAAAACATCCTTAGCAATTATAGTTTTAAAACCGGCAAGCTGCGCCCGCAAGCAATAGTCATCATCTTCATAATTTCCCGGTGAAAACCTTTCGTCAAGCCCGCCTATCTTTTCAAACACTTCTCTTTTTATTAAAGCGCAAAGAAATGCGATCCGGGGAAATTCGATTGTTTTATGGTTCCGTTCTATTTTTTTCTTTTCGGCGTATTCGAACATTTCTTCAATATTCGAATAATCTGCCTCTTTATCAAGCTGAGGTCCGCTTACAATATTGCTTAAGGGTCCTATTATTCCTGCGTTTATATTGCCCTCTGCAATTTCAATCAGCCGTTCTATGCTGCCGGCAGTAAATATTATATCACTGTTCGCTATAATTAAGTTTTTCGAACTTGCCAATAAAATTCCTCTGTTAACCGAAGCCGGGAAACCAAGATTTTTTTCATTCCGTAAATACTGGATTTTAATGTCGTATTTTACAAACTCATCTGTTTTTGATTCAATATCTTCGGTGCTTGCATCGTCAACAACAATTATCTCAATCCTATATTTTGCAAAATTTACAAGCGAAATAATTGCCCGCTCGAAATATTCAACTTGGTCATATACAGGTATAATAACTGAAGCGGCAAAATTAAAACTATCGGAAACGCCTTTTGCGGCAAGTTCCATTTTTTTAAGAATTCCCAAATCTTGCGTATTTAGTTTATAAGTTTCAACTCCATAAACCTGTTTGAAGAATTTGTATTTATCCACAAGATATTCCGGGTAATCCTTTTCTTCATTCCATCCTAAATGATACGCTTTGATGTTTTTCGCAAACCCTACTTTCCCGCCGTTTTGCCGTATTCTTTCACAAGTTTCCCAATCGGTAATATATTTCCCGTTAAAGTATTTACGCTTAATTGCCTGCATTACTGTTCCAACGTTTGAAAGAGTAATTTCATCGTTGAGAACCGTTTTCTCACCGAGATATACATCGGGTAATTTTTGCGGCAGATTTGAATTATCAAGATTTAGCGCAATCATTCCCATTTCGGGATTACCTTCATGCAAATCCAGTAATCTCTCTAACCAGCATTTCCCCTTTAAATCCGGAACAAGAATATCGGGATCGGTCACTATAAACGGATCGGATTCCGAAATATCTATTCCTTTTTGAAATGCCGCCGTCCATTCATTTCTTTCGTTAAATATAATTTCGTCATAAAGAATTTTTGTTTTTAGAAGATAATCCCTGAAATCTTTCTCGCTGCAGTTATCAACCACAATTATACGATAATTATATCGTGTATTTTTTATAAGTACATCAATTGTCTGATGAAAATACTGAGCTCTGTTATAAGTTAAAATAATTATATCAACCGGTTGGGCTTTCGGATTTTTAATTGCATTTATCCTGTAAAGATAAAGCGCATAGGAATATTGGATAAATGAAGTTTCGCCTGAACTTCTTTCCAGATTGCTTAATTCAATTCCCTTGTTGTTAAAATAGTATAAACCTAAAAACTCAGGTACGAGCAAAAACTTCATATTGTGGATAAAAACAAGTCTGCACCAAAATTCGTAATCTCCCGAAGAAGCAAAAGCATCATTGAAATATCCTGCAGTTTTATGAACCGAAGCGCGCCACATAGGCTGCGGACCCATAAAACATCCTTCCAGCATCATATTTTTCGAAAAATCCGGACGTATTACTTCTTTATCCGGTTTTGCTGTTTCAAACTGCTGATTTGGCGTATAAGTAAGATAAAAGTTTGAAAATACAAGACTGATATCCGGATTTGCATCAAGCGTATCAGACAATATTTCCAGCGAATCGCTTCTGTGGCGGTCGTCTGTATTTGCGTTTGTAAGATATTTGCCATTTGCTGCTTTTACGCCCCTGTTCCACGCAGAATAAATTCCCTCGCGGTTTTCTGTTTTTATGTAGGTTATGTTGGAATATTCAGAAATAAACTCTTTAACTATTGCATCTTCATTTTGCTGCGAACCTGAATTGATAATTACAATTTCAAGTAATCCTTTTTTATACAGAGTTTGCGAAGTTAAATCTTCGAGACAACCACGGATAAAAGCCTCGGAGTTGTAGGTGGAAACTACTGCAGATACTTTTACAGGATTTTTTTCAGTCACATTATTACCATTTATGAAAAAATCAAATAACTTTAATCTGTTTACTAGCCAATATTTGTGCCACCAAAACTAAGATAAAACTACATAATAATGGTATTTTTTTTGTCTGTCTGTAAAAAAATGTATAATATTAGCCAGAGGATTTCTGTGAAATAAGCATTGAAAGGTTTTCTGCAGCAATTTTGTTCCGCGGGTTTTTTTTCAGTATTTTTTCCAGAGTTTTAATTGCATTGGAATTATCTCCCTTAATTGAAAATAAAACTGCAAGATTATTTAATGCGTTTTCGTTGTCCGGGTTATTTTTCAGAAAATCAGCAAGCAATCCGCCGGCTTTTTCGTAATCTCTGTTTTCAATATACTTTTCAACTTGATTTTCAATTGATGAATAATTTGCGCCGTTTAAAGAAATTTCGGTGTTTTCATTCAAATCGGTTATAATATTTACTAATTCTTTTTCGAATTTATTAGCAAAGATTCTATCAAATTTTCTAGTACTTTCTCCCTTAAAAACCCAATTCCAAAAATTGCGGGTTAAAAAATATTTATCTTCGTTGAAGATACCATTTTGCTGAAGAAGAAGAGAATTTAATAATATCTGGGGGAAAATCAGACTTTCTGCTAAAGCAAAAATTGAGTTATCGTTTTTATCGAATATATCTTCGTTTTTTTTCGATTTCCGGCTGATACTGAGTGCAGCTCCTATAAACGCATAACTTAAACGGTTTGAATTATATTGGTTAGCTATGAAATAAAATAATCCCGGTTCAACATAAAAATCTTCCTTTATTAGATAGCATAATTCAGATTTATGATTTTTTAAGTTTTTTAATATGTTTTCGGTAATTTCATTTTGAGTTGCACTTTTGTAAGTGGTTATAAAATTATCATATTTAGTAAATATTGGGTTATACTTTTCATTTATATCCCCGATTACGTTTATTTTTATTTTAATATAAATCTGTGAAATTATGCTTATCATTGTTTTTTCAAATAATTCTGCATTTCCTCCTGCAATAATAAAAACGGCTATCTCCGGCAGATTCTGCTTATTAATATCCTTAGAAAAAAAGTTTCGAATCCGTTCAGTGAGTTTCAAAGGGATTTCAAAATTATTCTGCTTAAAACAAGTTGAATTTAAGAAACACAAGTTCGAATAATTTATCAATTCTACTTTTAATTCGTTTGCATTATCATATTTAATTACAAGTCTTTCAGGATTATCAATCTTTTCAAATTTCCCGATTTTATACTTTTCTTGCTCAGCTTTAATAATATCTTCAGCCTCTGTTAAATATTCGCTTAATTGATCCAGCGATCTTTGCCCTTTTCTTACCCGGAAACAACCGATTAAACTATTAATTGTATATAGCTGAGCATATCTAAAAAATCTTATCCATAATTCCAAATCCCCGGCAAGCTTATATTTTTCTGAAACGGAACTTCCGCTTCTTTCCCATAAACTTCTTCGCCAAAAAGTTCCTTCCTGCTGGATAAAAGGTGACCAATAAAGTCCGCTTAACATTTTTTCCCGCGAATATACCGGAATAAAATTTACAGTATGCAAATCCCCTTTATCTTCGTTTGTACTGCTTGGGAGCCCTGTAATCCATTCCGCGTGCGGATTTTCCTTAAATGCCTCAGCTATTTTTTCAAAACTGCCGGGATGGTATTTGTCATCAGAATTTAACCACGCCATAATTTCACCGGAAGTTACAGCAAAACCTTTGTTTATAGCGTTGTACTGTCCTTCATCTTTTTCGCTTAACCAGTATTTTAAATACTTTTCATATTTTTTTATAATCTTTACGCTGTCGTCCGTCGATCCGCCGTCAATAATAACATATTCAAGATTCGGATAATTCTGGCTGAGAATGCTGTCAATAGTTTCTTCGAGGTATTTATCCTGATTATAATTCGGTGTAACAATAGAAATTTTAAGGGGATCATTTGTTTTGATGAGATTAACTTTTTTATTAACAGATTGCGATTTTCCCTGCAAAAGATTTAAATAAAGTTTTTTGTAATTTTCCGCCTGTTTATTAAGTCCAAATTTTTCCTGCACTTTTTTTATTACAGTTTCTTTTATCAAATTTGCATCAGCATTTAAGCACCATCGAATTCCTTCTGCCAGACTTTCTGGATTTATTTCCCGGGCAATATATCCGTCAACTTTATGCGTTATCATATCCGGTATTCCACCGATATCGAATCCTGCTACAGGAATTCCGCAAGCCATTGCCTCAATAACAACATTGGGCAAATTGTCTTCTAGTGAGGGTATTATAAAAACATCTGCCATGCTGTATAACATAGCAAGGACCTCTTCATCCTCAATCATTCCGAAATATTTCGTATCAAAATTCCCAATATTTTTGTTGTCCGGAAAAAAGTTACCGAAAATACCGAGAATAATTTTCTCATTATTTTTTTCAGTGTTTATTATATTCAATGCTTTTACTAAATATTCAAAACCTTTTCTTTTTGTTCCTGAAATTGCTCCGAATAGTATAACTTTTGCGTCTTCTGGAATTCCCAGATTTTGTCGTACAAGTTTTTTTGGATATGGGAAATATGTATTCAGCGGAAAACCATAAGGAATTACACTGACAGAAAATCTAGAAAACAAACTGCTTTTTTTTGCTTCATCTTTAAGCCAATTGCTTGGAGTAACAATCTTAATATTCAAGCCGCTGTATAAATCAGCTTTTTTTTGCCATATTTGCCGCGAAATGTCATTTTGATCTTTTGAACCGAGCTGCGGGCAAGCCCCGCATTTATCGATAAATTTATCGCATCCGCTTGTATAGTGGCAACCTCCGGTAAATGCATTCATATCGTGAAGTGTCCAGACCACTGTCTTATTTTTCAGCAAATTCTTTATTTTGGAATAATCCAGCATTCCGGCAACCCAATGGAGATTGATGATATTTGCCGATAATATTTCGTCAACCGCCGTTAAATCAACTTCCGAATCCAAAGTAGTAAAAATTTCATTTCCTACAGGTCTGCCGGAATATGAGTTCATATACAAAAACCATTCTCTCCATTTTCTATCCATTTTTGTCGAATGATATAAACCATCTTCTACAAGCGAATGCGTTTTTTCGAAATCATCCGGTATAGCCTTAACTTCAGGATCGTTTTTTGTTTTGTTTAGAACAATCATTTTTGAGTTGATTCCGATCTGATTTAACCCTTTATTCAATCGGTATGCAGCAATTCCTGCTCCGCCGTTATCCTGAGTGCAAATCTGTACTACTTTAAAATTCTGTTTACTTAATGATTGCTTACGATCCTCTCTTGGAAAAATATCATAAAAACTTTGGAATACTTTAAGAATATTTTGCGAGATTTCCGGTATATCGGGTAGCCTTTTCGGACTTTTATCGGCAAAAATTGTATTGAATTTTTCTGTTTTTCCGCAGTGAACTCCTGTTCCATCCATCCCAATATTATCAATATGCGATTTTGTGGGATATATATATAGTCCTTCATTTAAATAGACATTTAAAAGCCATTGCATCGTCCAAACGTCTTTTAAACTGCCATTTAAAAGATTGGTTAACATTACCGGAACATCATTTCCGCCAAGTGTTATATCTATTTTCTTTTCTAAAATCATACCTGCTAAAGCCGGCAAATCAGTAATTCGTTTTTTCCACTTTTCTTTCCAAGTTGCCCATCCCCAGCTTCCAATTCTTGGTGAAAAGTATAAATCGTAATTATATTCTTTTAATATATTGTCGGGTATAGGAACCGTATACCCGCTTATACCGAAAATTTTCTCATTTCCTCTATATTTGTCTAAGCATTTTATCATAAACTCCATAAAGTATTCCCGGGGAATACAATCATCTTCCAGTAGTATTATTTGGTTATATTTTTCAAATACAATATCTGTTGCCTTAACTATTGATTTTGCAAGTCCCTGATTTTCTTTTTGAATAATAATTTCAGCATCTATCCACTTTATTCCGGAAATTATTTTTCTTGTTTCTTCTACTGCAGCATAATTCTTATCTGTTTTTGGTGCATCCGAAAAAATATAGAGTTTGCTAATTTGCAGTTTTTCGAGAGCATTCAGAACTTTCTTTGTATGCTCTGGTCTGTTATATGTAATTAATGCTACAGGAACGTTATTCACAATTTTTCCCCAACTAATCGTATCTGATAATTATTTTGTTGTATTGCATATTCGTAGCATATCTGATGAAATTTTTCTTCCCCATATTTTTCAAAGATATTCATATAATCTGGCGGCCACATATGCTGAATAGCATCAACTTTATTTACTTTAAATCCGGCTTTTGCAAACAAATTTCCTAAAGTCATCGGATTCCAAGTATAAAGATGCTGATTTACATCTCCCGGCTGATATTCTTCTTTTGCATTTTGATGAGGAACAACAAAAATTATTCTTCCGCCTTTTTTTAGTACTTTATATAATCCTTCAAGTTCTTCAAGCGGATTTGATGTATGTTCTAAAGCATGGTTTGAAATTACAACATCAACCGTTCCGGCTGGAACTTCAGAAATAGATTTATATGTTTTAATTCCATTTTCTTCGGCAATTTTACAAGCTTCGGTATTTACTTCTACACCTAAACGTCTTTGGCAATTGAAATTTTTTAATAAATACCCGCCTCCGCAACCAAAATCCAGTACTACATCTTTATCATTTACAAATTCTGCGAATTTAAATCTATTTGTTAATCCTCCGAACTGTCCGATATTTTTCTGATACTCAAAATATTTTTTATTATAGTGAGTTGTTGTTCCCTTTTTCTTCCGTTTTTCGTATAATTTATTTATTGGGAACAAAGTAAGATATGCATAATATGCTTTTAATGTTTCGGCAGAATCATTGTCCAATGATGAATATGGCTTTTTGTAATGATAATCCAACCGATCATTTATCCAATGAATATATTTTGGATTAACCAGCTCTTTTAACAAATCAGCATTCAGCGGTTCAGGACAAATTGTTTTAATTGCCTGAAGGTTTAATGTATTTCTGTAATCGCAATTGAGATTCATTTCTTCAAGTAGCAATCCAGCTTTTTTAAAAAACACACGCTGCCAGTTACGATTTTTTCTTTTATCGGGATGTATTGTAAGCATACCTAATGCAATATCTTTATCTAAATACGGCGCAAAAACTTTATATCCGTATGCTTTGGGAACCCTTACCAAATATGAAATTAAAATTATTTTTAGGCGGATAGTTAAAAGTGTTTGTATTAACGGATGATTAATATATTCCTTATTTTCTTCCCAAAATTTTTCTCTTAAATTTTCTTTGTTTCTTAAGAGTGATTGATTGATATCGGCGTTTAATCCATGAGTATATCCAAGTAACTGCAGCTCATCAGGATTACGAATAAATTTTGTTTCCACATTTCCTGCCCACACGTCGCCAAAAATTCCACTTATAAAAGACATCGGTTCAGAAAATATCTGCTTAATTTTTTCGTAGAACTCAATATGATACATACCGTGTGAATGAGTTGAAGCTCCAAATATTTCAAACCAATTTTCGAAATATTTATGATAACCGCCCAATTCAATTTGTTTCCATTCAAAACCTAACATTTGAGATAGTTTTTTTGCAAAAATAACTTCGTTAGACAGACTTTGATTATCGGATAAGCCGTAAGTGAAAGCCGATGTTTTACTTTTATCATTAATTAACAAATTTATTAAGCGCGAATCGAAACCGCCGCTTGTTGGAACAAGAATTTTATTTCTTTGTTCATCAACAAATCTGTTTATTTTTTTATACAATAAATCAAGAACATCATCTTCGTGGGTTATCTTTTCTGTCCAGTCATCCGGCAAATCTTTAATTTTCTTTATTTCAAAAGTGCCATCGGTATATTGAATTAATTGTGAAGAATTTTCTAAAAATTTTATGTTCTTTATTGGAGTCTGAGTAAAGACAGAATACCCGAAATCAAGAAAATTATTAAAACCGTCAGGATCTATTTCTATTTCTTCCGAAACAACCAAATTATTTATATTTTTACTTGCTTCTCCGGTTATCGAATTATAGAAAACAGGTTCAGATGCTAACCAATCGGTTTCATATATTTTTCGTATTTTTTTTCCTGAATTTTTTATTTGAGATTCTTTAACATCCGAACTTTCAATATTTGCGTTTTTGCTGTTGTTATTCTTTTCTTTAATAATATCAATTATCAATGAGGTATATGTAATATTATAGTATTCATAAAACTTCTTATATTCTTCAGGAGTTGTATTGATTAGAAGTTCTCTCATGTCTTCGGATCTTTTAATACGTCCGTTATAATGTTCGCTGCATCTGGCGATAAATCCTTCACTTATAACATTATTCCAATCCTCTTTATGAAAACCTTTTGCATCCCACCATTCAAGGAGCTTTAATTTATATCCATCTAGAATAAAATCCCCGATATTATCAGATGAATAAAAGAATTTATGGTCTTCAGAACCTATATCAGCTCCGTTTTCCATGCAAAGATGCTTGTAAAATCTGGAGGGATGATTCGAGTCCGGAACAGCTAACCTGAAAAACCCGTTATCTGTAAGATATTCTTTTGCTGTGTTAAAAATTTCCTTTACCTGTTCAGGATTAATATGTTCTAATACATGCTCTCCCAAGATTGTTTTAATACTTGTTCTTTCGAAATATTCTTTCCATTGCTCTTTTTTTGTAATATCAAAATTTTTTTTATCGGTAGTTATCCAGCCAGGTTTGTGCAAGCCCGTTCCCACTTCAATTTTATATGGGGGAAGAACAAATTCGTATAGCGTGTAAACTGAATATACTTGCTTAAGCTCTTTAATTTGGTAAATAGGATAATTAAGATGCTGCCTTTCAGGCATAACATCATGGACCAAAATAATCCCGTTATACTTTTCTTCTTTCAACATTTTTATAATTTGCGGGCGAACTTGTCCGTCAACTAAAATAACATCATAATTATTCTTTCTTACAAGTTTTCTTACATTATCAATATAGCTTACAAATTCTTCGGTTTTTCCATAATCCATCCTGCTGGGATTTGTCCAAGTTTCATTTCCGTTTTCATCAAATGCACAACTTTCTGGCTCAAATAAATGAAGATTTACATTATCAACATCATTATTTTTTAACATTTCGGTAACTTCCAGAAACCATTTCTTTCTTGATTCAACACTATCAATTATTTCTGCAAACTGCGATGCCCAAATTGTACTGAAACCTGAACCAAGCTCCAAATAATTCTTGCTATTTTTAAGTATAGATTTAAGGTAGTCTCTTTCCTCTTTGGTCATTTGCATTTTTTCTTCTGCCCACGAAAAGTCTCTGTTTATATTGTCGACAGTCTTTAATGTTTTTTCTACAAACTGGTGCGAAGAATTTTGATTTTCTCCAATAAAATCCGATAAATATTCAATTATTGAATTTCTGTGGGCTTCGCATCTGAAATAATGCAAAATTAATGCAGCTTGCTCTTTGTCTGCCGGAGAAAATATTCCATATCTTTCATTAAACAAGGATTTTAATTCATTTTTAAAATCACTTTCGTAATTGCTCGAAATAATTCTATTCGATAGAATCTTAAATTCATT
>Ga0209723_1001438_pt1 | contig 36915 bp, 33 predicted proteins | sample BiotimSIPDNA_2_FD_185750 | JGI IMG/M metagenome (GOLD analysis project Ga0209723, IMG submission 185750) | Anaerobic biogas reactor microbial communites from Washington, USA - Biogas_R2 time_0 SIP DNA (SPAdes) (version 2) | ecosystem: Engineered > Bioreactor > Anaerobic > Unclassified | place... | reverse complement strand
CCATCGCGCGCGTTTTAGATTGCACACGCGTTCCCCGAAACGCTCCCAGGCGCAACTCAATCAACTCGCGCAGCGATGGAAAACGCTGCCACCGATTGATAGTTCGTAGCAACTTATGCGGTATTGCCTCTATTCAATTACTAGACAAGGAGAGCTCGTATGGAATACATCCCAATTCGAGTTAGCGACATCATTCGGCAGGTCAACCAGGACATCTACCTTCCGGCCATTCAGCGGGAGTTTGTTTGGGGAACCAACCGTATTGAGCGTTTATTCGATTCGATCATGGCCGACTTCCCGATAGGCTCCTTTCTATTTTGGCGACTGGAGCAGAAGAATAAAGACGAATGGCCAGTCTATGAGTTTGTTCGAGATTTTGATAGTGAATCCCCGCATAATCCGCCCGCGAATATGGCTGGGATCATGAAGGATATTACTCTCGTCTTGGATGGTCAGCAACGAATCACATCGCTTTTCGTAGGTTTGCGTGGCTCCTACCGTAACTTCTACTATCGCTGGCGAAAGATGAGGTTATATCTAGACCTGCTTAAGCCACCCGTGCCCAATGAGGACAACCCTGAAGAACTGACCTACGGCTTTGCTTTTCGAGAGGATTCCAAACCAAATGGAGACGACCCACAACTGTGGTATTTGGTTGGGAGGATTTTGGACTTCGAAGATGCTGAAGACGCAAAGTTGGACATGAAGTCGCAACTGACTAAATTGCCAGAAGAAAAGCAGGAAAACGCCAACAGGCTGATTGGTCGCTTGCACAATCGAATTCACACGACACTTGTCGGCAATTACTATCAGGAGAAATCCCAGGACTACGAAAAGGTATTACAGGTTTTCGTGCGGGCGAACTCAGCCGGGCAACCGCTTGAATATTCTGATATCTTGCTCGCTACCGCTACTGCGAAATGGGAAACGCTAGACGCGCGCAGTGAGATTCATGATTTCACCGATTCTCTCAATGATATTGGCAACGGGTATAGTTTTGGCAAGGACTTCGTGTTGAAGGCCTGTCTGTACCTCAGTGGAAACTTGCCTGTTCAATACAAGGTCAAGAACTTCACGAGGAAAAATCTTCGCATCATTGAAGAAAATTGGGAAGAGATCAAAAAGTATCTAGCGGTGACCGTGCGGCTCATTTCTCGATTCGGATTTAGTGCTAAAAATGTTGTAGCCCCATTGGCATTGCTTCCGATTGCTCTCTATCTCATGAAGCGTGCTAACTCGTCCTTCGACGTATCTTCCGATGCTGAGGACGCTGCTGTCCAGATTTCCATCCGAAAGTGGTTTGTCATCTCGACTCTCAAGAACGCCTTCGGCAGTTCATCTGATACCACGTTGACTCGGTTGCGGGAGTTGTTGAACACATATGACGCAACGGCCTTATTCCCTACGGATGCCCTCTACAAATCACTGGGAATCGAACCGACTTTCAGTGATATTGAAATTGACCGCATCTTAGGTTATGGATACCAAGGACGGTACACGAATCTTGTTCTGTCGTTGTTCTACCCTGACCGGGATTGGAAAGACGCTGTCTATCATGAGGATCATATCTTTCCACAATCCGCGTTCCAGGTAAGGATATTGAGGAAGCGCGGATATGACGAGGCTAAGGTACAGTATTATATGTCGAACTTCAACACCATTTCCAACCTTCAGCTGCTCACCGATTCGGAAAATCTGTCCAAGAATGCTACACCTTTTGAGGAATGGATCCGGACAAGGGATACCACTTTCCGTAAACGACATCTGATTCCCGATCTGCCCAGCTATGCGTTTGATTCCTTTGAACAATTCTCAGAGGCACGCAAGGCCTTGATTGTAGAAGTGCTGAAAAAGTTTCAGCCATAAGTACCGAAAGCCTACCCTTGCCTAATGCCATCAACCGTTGGGCAGAGACCCTGGACATCTCCGACTGGTTCTACTGGCGCGACTTCGAGGACATGCCCGAGTCCTACTACCGGGACTAACTCCCCCGACTCCCCGGCTTGACCCTTTCCCCATCCCGACTTATACTACCCCTAGAACAAAAAAAACGCCCCGTGATGTACGACCATCCGGGGCAATAACTTCCGGCGAATGCCGCGCCGTAGTGGGCCATAGCATACCACACCCGCCCCCGCGCGTCAAACGCCGACGCCGGGGGCGGTGTCTTTCACTATCCTATGTAGTTACATGTTATGCCGCTATGTGCTTGCGAGGAGTCGGTCTTCGATGAAGAAAATAGTTCTTATATCGTGCGCGAGCAAGAAAAAGGCAGTTAAATCGAGAGCGAGAGAATTGTATGACAGTCCGCTTTTTAAGTTTAGTTTGCAGTATGCTCAGAAACTCGATCCCGATGCTATTTTCATACTGTCTGCAAAGTATGGCCTGGTTGCACTTGATGAAAAAATAGAACCCTACGATATAACGCTCAATGATATGAGAGCCGCTGAGAGAAAAGAATGGGCCAGCAAGGTAATTAGCCAACTACAGACACACGCTGATTTGAGCGGGGATCAATTCGTTATCTTGGCAGGAAAACACTATCGGCAATATCTGCTTCCTCGCTTGATGTCCTATGAAATTCCGCTCAAGGGGCTGCCAATTGGTAAGCAATTACAGTATCTCAAGCGGGCATGCAATGAGTGAAATTTGCGCTTTGCTGCATCATCTTGCTAATGAATTGGAGAGATTTGTTTTTCCATTTGAAGTGGCCCAAATCCCTCGTAATGGCATCTATGTTTTGTTTGAGGCGGGGGAACGTGCCCACGGGGCCGATAGAATAGTACGAGTTGGTACTCACACTGGGAATAATCAATTGCGGGCAAGATTACAGCAACATTTTGTCAAAGAGAACAAAGATCGTAGTATTTTCAGAAAGAATATTGGTCGAGCGTTCCTTAATAAAACAGAAGACCCCTTTCTTGAGCAGTGGGATTGGGATTTGACAACACGTAAGGCTAAGGATACTTATGAGAATTTACTAAACCGACACCGGCAGCAAGAGGTGGAGAGGTGGGTCACGGGATACATTCAAGACAAATTCTCATTTGTAGTTTTTGAGGTCGTAGATAAGACCGAACGGTTGAAACTTGAGTCAAGAATTATCTCAACAGTTTCTTGGTGTAAAGGATGTCATCCTTCAGCCGAATGGCTAGGGCTACATTCTCCTAAAGCCAAAATACGACAAAGTGGCCTGTGGCTGGTAAACGAATTGTACAAGAAGCCTTTGTCGGAGCGGGAGTTTGTGGCGCTCCGAGAATTTGCGAGCAAAACAAGTGCGGCATAACAAGCGGTTGCACCCGACGCCGCTTCGCGGCTGGTCAGCGGCGGCACTACGCGCTTTATGGTTAGTTGGTTAGCGAAGGTGTCTTCCACGCAGTCGCGGCGCGGGTGAACCGCAGGCCGTTGGGCGGCGAAAACTTGCAAGGCAAAGAAGGACAATGACGCATATTGGTACATTTCCCTTTGGGCAACCAGTCCGCATATTGGCACAAGAAGATCGCACACCCAAGCGTATTTTTGTATTGGGTGTCTATGCAAGTGCCGTACATGCTTGTTGGATAAACAGTGACGGTAAAAGCATTGTAACGGCTTTGGCTGTTGCCAGTGAGCCTTACATTTTCTGGCGTGGTGAAGGAACTGAATCAATCATACAGCAAATTGCTATTCCACCAGAGCTAGGACGGCTGGTGGCAGCGGCCAGACAATATAATGGACCTTCCGGCATTGCTTTAGATGATTTGCTTCTAAAACCGCTTGGCTGTGGACGTACTGATGCATGGTTATGTGATTTAGTTCCACATAGTTGCGTCAATCCATCTCAGCAGAAGGCAATTGACCGTGCTTACTTGCCCAAGATTCAGCCATATAAGTTGGCTACACCAAACGTGCCAACTATGCCATTGAGACTTACGGATGAAAAACGCCGTGCAGCTATTTGGGATGAAGTTTGTGAATCAAATGCAGAAGTGTTGATTTTATTAGGCGACAAACCTATTCAATGGTTTCTGGCCTGTTTTGATAAACGAAGAAAGAGACTTGCTGATTTTGGGTGTGACAGTCAATCTTACGGAAGATTACATTCTGTATTAATCAACGGCAAAAACATTGCGGTTTTGCCGCTGGCACACCCCAGGCAAGTAGCGAGATTGGGGCAGTCGTCTGTGGAATGGTACAAACTTCATCAGATTTGGGTAAAGGAATTTGCTCCTGATCTGTTGAGGTAAACGGGCAACAATGCCGCCAAACATCGGCTCAAGCGGACGCGGCTATCGCCGCTGTAATTGGCGGTGAAACGCGCACAATCACACTTGCTGTTGAAGGGATTAAGCCGCGGCGGCCTGCCAATTAACCAAACCGTTAGCCGTATAGGTAGCCATAACAACCCAACGAATGTGCCTAACTAATCAAGGAGATAATCGGAATGCCAACACCGCAAACAAGAGAATGTATAGTAGAACAATTACGTCCAGAACTAAGAACAGCAATAAAGCAGTATATGTCAGGTGATGATGAGGTGCTAATATGCTTTGAAACCACACATACTGCTAGTCTTATGGATCGCCTTGTACAAAATATTGTTACTGGTTTCGAAGCCCAAGTTATTACTCGGCGTCGTATTATAAATGCTAATACTGGTGGGCTATATCGTACTTTGCGAGTGTCGGCGATGAATTTGCTCGATATTGTGAATATTAAGGAATCGAGTTTTGGCGATCATTATTACGTTATGGCACGTGGGCATGGAGACGCTCTGATGGAATACACCTTTGGGAGTCTGGCGCTATCTCGTAGGTTTTCAGATGCCTTGAGAAAGGCTATTGATCAAGCACAGAACATTACTACAACGTCATCAACTCAATCACCAAAGAGTACAGAACTACAATCTAAAACAATTCCGGTTACTTTACATGGAAATGATTGGAAGGCAATACAAACGTGTGTTAGTGATTATTGTAAAACCAGAGACACCAACTGGAATGAATGGGCACAGTCACTTGCTAGATCAACTGAAGAAGCCATACAAAGATCAAGTGTGCTTCCTGTTGATCAAAGAGAAATTGGCATTAACATGGATATTCAAACCCTACAAACAATCCACTCTTGTATCCACTATTATTGTCAAAAAGCACAGACACCGAATTGGTTAGAATGGGAGAAATACGTAACTCAAAAAATAGAAAGCGCCATTGGAAAGCAGCTGATAAGTAGTAGAAAGCTCCCGTAGGGTGTTTATGCTAGTCGCAGGGCGACCTAACAAGGATTCAAACTGACAGGTCTAACCAACATACAAATTGTGCGGCACACATATGCTTGGTGGCAGGTTCATATAAAAGTTACTCACCCACAGTAGCACGCTGCCCTTGTATGAGCAACAACAGGATCGTTTTGTTTGCCCTCCAACTGCCCGGCACTTTAAAAAGCATCGGGCAGTTGTATCTTCCCCCCTATCATCTACTCTCTATACATCAATAATCTCCCCTTCCTCCTTACCCCGCACCGGCGCGAGGAACAACTGCTCTGGCATCACCAGGGCTTGCGGCGGCATAGCGTTTAGCGCGGGCATAGTCACCGTCTGTCGTACCGCACCCACACCGCCACCATCCGCACCATCCACCGCGACGCCCTCCCCCCCGCCCCCCACACAACAAAAAGCGCCCTCGCTTGGAGCGGGGGCGCTCGCAGATAAACGTATCCTGTCAAAGTACGGACAGGCCCGCTAGAGCAAGCAGTGCGGTCGTCTTCCGCAGCGCGGGCGTCTTCCGCAGCGCGGCCTTGATCGCGGTTCGAGTCTAAACCTGTATCGGGTGAATTCACACGTGTATACACGCGTGTACCCGCAGGTGTACCCGCAACCAGGTCTCGACTTGCGTTTTGAACTCCTTGTCCGTTTTTCCCGCGATTTTCGTACCCGACAACACCGACAACATCGACAACAGGTACACCGGGTACGCGGCGCCCTCCGGGTACACTCATCCGCAACTCCCGCAAAGCGCGCGCTGCACGCCGGTCGCCCCACCGCAACCGTAGCGGCGCGGGCCTGCCCCCAATGGAAGTGTCTTTGCAGGCCGCGCAGCGAGGCCGCACACGCGCCGTCGCGGAGCGCTTGTCCCGCCGCGCGCACGTCGGCTGTGTCCTGATCCATTTCGCCGGATGTTTCCGGTGTTTCCCAAACAGCGTTTCCCGACGTTTCCCCAAGTGTTTCCCGATTTGCATTTTGAACTCCTTGTCCGTTTTGTTCGCGATTTTTCGACTCGACGACAGCGACGACACCGACGACAGATGCGGCGGTAACGCCGGCAGCAAGGGAAACACCGCCAAACTTTGGACGCACAGTCGGGCGTGGATTCTCCACATCTTGATTGAGGCCAAAAAACACACTCGAACTGCATCCGAACCTGCATCCGAACCTGCATCCGCAACCGCATCCGCACCCGCAATCGCGCCCGCAATTGCGGCCGCATCCCGATTTGCATTTTGAACTCCTTTTCCGTTTTGTTCGCGATTTTTGCACTCGACGACAGCGACGACATCGACGACAGATGCAGCGGGTGCAGCGGATACACCGGATACAGTCGCTGCCCAGCCGGGTACACTGACACCGGATCGGTATTGGGAAGCCTGCCAGGATCTGCGTTTCTATCCATAATGAGCACACACGTATTTTGGTTCGCTTTTGTGATTTGGAAGGGTAAGTGTATACTGAAAGCGATATTTCTATGACGATAAAGCGAGGTATTCCAATGACACAACAATTGCCTGATGCACCCATCCTGCCCCAGGACAATATCACCTTCCGCGACCTGAACAAGAACGGTCGTTTGGATGTTTACGAAGACCCGCGCCAGCCCGTCGAGGCGCGCGTGGAGGACCTGCTCCGGCAGATGACGCTGGAGGAGAAGGTCGGCCTGATGTTCCACAACGTTATCCCGGTGGGCATGGATGGCGAGCTGTTCTTCGGCGCCAACTGGCTGGGCGAATACTCCACCACTCACAACGTGCTCGATCTGAAGATGAACCACTACAACGTGCACGCGCTGCCCGAACCGCGTCTGGCCGCGGCCTGGTACAACAAGCTGCAAAAGCTGGCGGAGCGCACGCGCCTGGGCATCCCCGTCACCGTTTCTTCGGACCCGCGCCACGGCTACAGCCAGCTTGCCGGCGCGTCTGAGGTGACGGACGCTTTCTCACGCTGGCCCGAGCCGATCGGCCTGGCGGCCACCAACGACCCGGCTTTGGTCCAGGAGTTCGGCGACATCGCTCGGCAGGAGTACCGCGCGGTGGGCATCTCGGTCGCGCTGCATCCGATGGCCGATCTGGCCACCGAGCCGCGCTGGCCGCGCATCGACGGCACGTTCGGCGAGGACGCGGGACTCTCGTCGCGCATGGTCGCAGCCTACATTCGCGGCTTCCAGGGCGAAGCGATCGGTCCGGACTCGGTGATCTGTATGACCAAGCACTTCCCCGGCGGCGGCCCGCAGAAAGACGGGCACGATCCGCATTTCTCTTACGGAAAAGAGCAGGTCTACCCGGGCGCGAACTTCGACTATCACCTGATCCCCTTCGAGGCGGCCTTCCGCGCCGGAACCGGGCAGATCATGCCCTACTACGGCCAGCCGCTCGGCGTGCCGGGGATCGAAGAGGTCGGTTTTGGCTACAACAAGGCCGTAATCACCGGGCTATTGCGTGAAAAGTATGGCTTCGACGGCGTAATCTGCACCGACTGGAGCCTGATCACCGAGCTGGTCCGCGATGGCCGGGTGGTGATGGAAGCGCGCGCGTGGGGGGTGGAGCACCTTTCGCCGCTCGAACGGGCAAAGAAAATCCTGGAGGCCGGGGCGGATCAGTTTGGCGGCGAGGAATGTCCCGCGCTGATTATCGAGCTGGTGCAGAGCGGGCAGATCAGTGAGGCGCGCATCGATGTGTCGGTGCGGCGGCTGCTGCGCGACAAGTTCCGCCTGGGCCTGTTCGACAATCCCTATCTCGACCCCGAGGCGTCGGTGCGGATCGTGGGCAACGCGGGCTTCAAGGCGGCGGGCGCGCGCGCCCAGCGCAAGTCGTTGGTGCTGCTCGAGCGCGGCGCGCTGCCGCTGGCCGGCCGCCCCAAAGTCTACATCGAAGGCTATTGGCCCGAATCCCTGGCTCCCTACGCCGACGTGGTCTCCTCCCCCGAGGAAGCCGACTACGCCCTGCTGCGCCTGGTCACACCCTACCAGACCATCGGCGAGGGCTTTTCGGCCCGGTTCCACTACGACGATCTGGACTTCAAGAGCCCCGAAAAGGAGCGCCTGCTGGCCTTGATGGAGCAGGTTCCCACGATTGTGGCGATCCATCTCGACCGCCCGGCCGTGATCCCGGAGATCGCCCAGGCCTGCGCCGGGCTGATCGGCAGCTTTGGGGCGGCAGACGCCGCCGTGTTGGACGTGATTTTTGGCCGCTGGAACCCCACCGGCAGACTGCCCTTCGAACTGCCGCGTTCGATGGAAGCGGTACATCGCCAAAAAACCGACGTGCCCTACGACAGTGGCGATCCGCTGTTCCCGTTCGGGTTCGGGTTGAGCTACTAAGGGGTGTAGATGAGCCGGTACCACCGCACCACACGCGAATGTCCGGTGAGCGAATTGCGCCCGGCGTTATACCTGGCCATACGGGACTATTTCCAGGCGCAGCAGTTGGGCGATCCGGAAACCGAGGTCCTGCTGTGTTGCGAAACCACCTCCACGCAGCAGCCCGCCGGGCGGCTGGCCGCTTGGTTGGAGGGTGGGGGCGCTGCGACCGTCTCCATGGGAATGCTGTTGACCCCGCAGCAGCTTATCTGGGTGCGCGACGCGGACGATGCCGGCGCGGTGTTGACCGCTGCTGATTTGAAACAAATCCGCGTCAGGGCTTACGCTTCCCCGCTCACGGGCGATGCCGGGTTGGAGGTCTTTGGCGTCATCGGGGATGCCAGGGGCCGGGTACGGGGCTACATCGGCATGGGGCCGGAAGCAGCCGCGCAGAAGTTCTGCGAAGCCGTTATACAGGCAGTCGAGGCCGCGAACCCGCCGGTCAAACGGAAGCTGCCCAGATGGCTCACGCTAGACCGCTGAGGTTATACTCAACGGATTCAACGGAATCTAACGGATATTTTTCCGTTTAATCCGTTCAATCCGTTGAGGCCGTTTTCAAAGGAGCGCATACAAACATTATGACCACTTCACTGTTCTCCCCGCAACATCGACGTAAAATGCTCTGGGCCTGGGGCCTGTGCCTGCTGGTGCTCGTGATGGCCAGCGTCCTGGCCTCGCTGGTGCAGCGGGACTTCGGACGGGTGGCGGTGCGCAACGTCACCTACACCAACGCCAGCGGCATCCGCATCCGCGCCAAGCTGTTCCAGCCCAAAGGCGTGACGGAGCAGTCGCCTGGGCCGGGCGTGGTCTACATCCACGGCTACCAGAACAACCGCGAAACCGCCGACCCCTACGCCATCGAGCTGGCGCGGCGCGGTATCGTCGTGCTCAACATCGACGCCATCGGGCGCGGCAACTCCGGCGAACCTGCTGCGCCGGACTCGCCTGACTTCGATCCCACGTATGGCGGGACTGCGTCACTGGCTTACCTCAAGGCGCTGCCCTTTGTGGACGAGGCACGCGTGGGGATGATGGGTCACAGCCTGGGCGCGGAGATGGCGTACACCGTTGCCCTCAACGACCCCAGCGTGCAGGCGCTCTCCATCTCCGGCTTTGCCTACGGGGAAGAGGCGACGCCCACGCAACCCAAGAATATGCTGATGATCTTTGCGCGCTGGGACGAATATCGCGCGCGGATGACCGGCACACGCGATTTTGTGACGGAGTGGATGTCCACGCCACGGACGCAGCGCGTCATCCCTGTGGCCGATCCACAGCTCGGCGTCACCTACGGCGACTTCGCCGACGGCAGCGCGCGGCGCGTTTATATGCCGCACACAATCCACGTCATGACGTCGTTCCACCCCGGCGCGATTGCCGAGGCGGCGACGTGGATGCGCCAGGCGCTCAAACCCGCGCCGGACCTGTGGCGCGATCCCGCCCGCCAGATTTGGCAAGTCAAAGAGACAGCCACATTCGTTGCCATGCTTGCCGGACTGCTGTCACTCTTGCCGCTCAGTTGGCTTCTGCTAACCACGCGTTTCTTCAGCCCCTTGCAGGCCACGGTGACCGGGCGCTATCACTGCACCGGACGGCCTTTCCGGCGCGCGGTGCTCGTCAATAGCCTGCTGAAGTGGCTCTACATCCCGCTGATTATGGTGCTGTTTGCCATTCACATCTACGTCATCCCCATCGATGGCCTGTTCCCGATGATGATGGTTAACGGCCTGGTGTGGTGGTTCCTGGTGATCAACCTGATCGGCCTGTGGCTGTTCCGGCGCTGGTACCGGCGGCAGGCCGCGCCGCAGGGTGTTACCCTGGACGATCTGGGCGTCTCCGCGCTGCCGGACCGTCTACACCTGGCGGGATCGTATCTGGGCAAGACGGCGCTCCTGGGACTGCTGGTCTTTGCCGTGCTCTACGTTCTTCAGGCCGGTCTGGAGGCGCTCTTCATCGTCGATTGGCGCTGTATCTTCCCCTATCTGAGCGATCTCACGCCCTATCGCGTGGGGATGCTGGCGCTGTACTTCCCCTTTATGTTGGTAGGTTTCCTGGGGACGGGGGCCTTTTTGCATGGCATGGTGCGCCGTCCTCCGCAGGCGACGTGGTGGCGCACCTTCGTCCATTGGACGGGCACGAACATCCTCATCCAAATCGTCCCGCTGGCGTTGTTCATCGTGCTGCAATACGCGCCGTTGCTGCTGTTCGACGTCATCCCGCTGGTCGGTCCCGGCGGCGTAATGGCGACCTTCGTGATGACGCTGTTCCAACTGCTGATGGTGCTGGCGCTGACGGCGCTCATTTCGACGTGGTGCTACCTGCTCACCGGCAAAATCTACCTCGGCGCGCTTGTCAATGCCTTGTGGGTGGCGTGGCTGCTGGCCTCCTCGCAGGTCATCGCCCCGATTCCGGTGTGAGGTGTTTTGCAAATGTAAAGTCAGTGTGATTCAAAGGAGTCTCCATGTGGGATTCCACACCAACGGGGACGAAAATAAGACTTTCCGTGTATTCTGTGCATTCCGTGGTTTATTTTTGAAGGAGGGTGCAATGTGGACTAAACGGTTTTGTGGAACGTTGATGTTGGCTTTGGGTTTGCTCCTGGCCTTCCACCTGGGGCTACACACCACCCAGGCGGCGACTGTGGCCACATGCGATCGTTTTGTGCTCGGCACCGATGGCGTCGATACCGGGAACGACTGCTCCGACCAAGAACATCCTTGCTTTACCGTGCAGCACGCGATCGATCAGGCTGAAGACGGCAACACGGTTTGCGTGGCGAAGCACACCCTGGCCGGCCCGTGGGTCTATCCCGAGCGGCTGGTGATTACCAAATCCATCACTCTGGATGGCGCGTGGGAGGCCATGTGTGTCGATCCCAGCGACCTTACGTGCAGCTTCTGGTCCATCCCGTGCTATCCAGCCAACGTGACGCTCGATGCCGAAGGCCATGGCCGGGTCATCAGCATCACCAACGCCAACCCCACGATCCGATGCTTCACCATCACCGGCGGAGACGCGGGCGGCGCGGCGGGCGACCCGAACCACGGTGGTGGCATCGCTGCGCGGAATGCGGCGCCGATCATCGTGAGCAACGTCATCACCGGTAACTACGGCTGCACGACGATGTCTTGTACCGGCTACGGGCGCGGCGGCGGCATCTATCTAGCCGATAGCTTATCGACAGCGATCATCAGCGGTAATCTGATCGCCAACAACGTGGCCGATGACGGTACCTGGGGACAGGGCGGCGGCATTCATCTGGAGAACGCTTCGCCGGAGGTTCGCTTCAACACCATTCACAGCAACCGCGCCGGTCATTCGGCGGGGGATGGCGGTGGGATCGCTGTGCGAGATAGCAGCCCCACCATTGCCGATAACCACGTCTTGAGTAACACGTCCGGGACGGGTGTGCTCTGTCTCGGCGGCGGCATCTTTGTCTGGTCGAGCACGCCGGTGACGATCGAGCGCAACCTGATCCAACGCAACGTCGCGCTCCGCGGGACCGGGGACCCTGTACTTTACAGCGGGGGTGGTGGCATCTACTTCAGCGGTCCTTTTGCCATCATCCGCGATAACGAGGTGCATGGCAATGTCGCTGCTTTGCTTGACCAGCGTGGCCGGGGTGGGGGCATGTTTCTGCACGATTTGTCTGAGGCGGCTGTGGTGAGTGGTAACATCATCGCTAACGACAATCGCGCCAGTTACGCCAGTAAGGGTTATGGCGGTGGCATGTACCTGGATGCGTGCTATGCGACAGTGGCGAACAACCAACTGTTCAACAACATCGCTTCGTCGGAAACGCCCGGCTACGGCGGCGGCATCTACGTCAACGGCGGGGGCGGGTTGTTCCAGAGCAACGCCATCACCGGCAACATGGCCGTGCTGGGCGCGGTGGGCGGCTGGGGGTGGGGCGGCGGGATGGCGATTTCCGGCAGTGTAGCCCTTGTGCAGAACAATCTCATCGCGCAGAACATTGCCGACTCGGCCCCCGAGGCGTGGGGCGCGGGTGGGGGCGTCTACGTGTGGGATGGTGCGCCGCAGTTTGTCGGCAATGCCGTGCTAAGAAACACGACAAGCGGCGGGGCCGGAGGCTACGGCGGCGGCTTTTCGCTGAGTGGCTCCAGTCCATGGCTGGAGGGCAACACCATTCTGGACAACCGGGTCGTCGGTGCGTCAGGCGGTGGAGGCGGCGGGGTGGACCTGGCGTCGTGCCACACTTTCACACTGACCAACAACGTCATCGCCCGTAACAGCGTCAGTACCACCGGCAGCGGGATAGCGATTTCGGCTAGTGGGGCGCTTCAAGGTCGGATAGCGCACAATACCATCGCCGAGAATCTGGCCGGCGATGGGGTGGGGGTGTACGTCGGCACAGCGAGTACGGTGTTGCTGAACAACAACGTCATCGTCGGCCAGAAGGTAGGGATTACTAACACCGCACCTTCCGGCAGTGTCGTCAGCGCCACGCACACCCTGTTCGAGGTGAACGGGCAGAATTATGGCCCCGGTGTGACCAGTGTGGATGAAGTGCCCGGCCCGGCGGCGCTCTTGCCCGACTACCATTTGTCGCCCGGCTCGAACGCGATCAATCACGCCATTCCGTTGGCGTGGGTCACGCGCGATATCGACGGCGACCTGCGTCCCATCGGCCCCGCGCCTGACGTGGGCGCAGACGAGTACGTGCGCGCCCGCGTCTATCTGCCGTTGGTGTTGCGGAACTTCTTTTGATCCTTTTCCGGTATCCGCCTGCTTTCCATAATTGCCGAAAACAGCAACGCGCGTATACTTGACGCTACGCGTTAAGTTTACAATTCCTATTTCCTGGGAGGGGGTATGGTCAACGTCGTTCAGAAAGTCGATAATTTGGTGGATATCAAGCGTGTGTTACTCAGTGTGTCGGACAAAACGGGATTGGAGACGCTAATTCCCGGTTTGGTAGCGATGAATCCGGACATTCAGTTCTACTCCACCGGTGGAACGTACACCCGTGTTTCAGAAATCTTGGGCGGTCGAGGGACGGCCCAGCATCTGATGCAGGTTTCGGATTACACCGGGCAGCCGGAGACGCAGGGCGGGTTGGTGAAGACGCTGGATTTCAAAATCTACCTGGGTTTGCTCACCGAGACGTACAACGAGGCGCACCACGCCGATCTGGTACGCACGAAGGCGATCCCCATCGATATGGTGGTGGTGAACCTGTATCCCTTCGTGGGGACGGTAACGCGTGAAGGGGTGACGGTGGAAGAGGCGCGCGCCAACATCGACATCGGTGGTCCGGCGATGATACGCGCGGCGGCGAAGAATTACCTGCGTGTCGCGTCGGTTGTCGATCCGGCGGATTATGCCCTGCTGCTCGGCAAGCTCCGCGCCAATCGCGGCGCGCTCGACTTGCAGACGCGCTTCGAGTTCGCCCGCAAAGCCTTCGCTCACACTGCCGACTACGACGCAGCCATCAGTGCCTACCTGAGCACCCAAGACCCGGAGGATGTGCCGGGGGTGTATGATATAGGTAACTCGTAATCGGTAATTGGTAATCGGTCAACAAGAGTGATGAAAAGGATTTCCTCAACGGATTCAACGGAATCTAACGGATATTTTTCCGTTTAATCCGTTCAATCCGTTGAGGCCATTTTCGAGAGAGGGGGAAAATGACACAGGATTTAAAAAAAGCCTACCGGACGATCATGGATGACCATTTCCCTGAGCGGATGGAAATCAGCTTCGTGTTCGATGACCGGCGTTCCACGTTGATCTACGAGAAAGTGGCCTGGGAGATCGATGATGTGCGCAAGGGGCTGCGCTACGGCGAAAATCCAGGCCAGGAGGCCGCGTTCTACAAACTCGTCAACGGCAACCTCACCGTAGGTGAGGTGACGACGATTGCGCCGGGCCGCTATCTCGTCTCCGACGCCGAACTGCTGCAATTTGGCAAGCATCCCGGCAAGATCAACCTCACCGACGCCGACAACGCGCTTAACATCTTGCGCTATCTGATGGACAAACCCACCGTCGCGGTGATGAAGCACAACAACCCTTCGGGCGTAGCGATGGCGGACACGATTGCCGAGGCCTACATCAAGGCCGACCTGGCCGATCACATCGCCGCGTTCGGCGGCTGCATCGCGCTCAACCGTCCGGTAGACCTGGCGACTGCCGAGGTGATTGCCGAGCAATACGCGGAAGTCGTCGTCGCGCCGGAGTACGAGGAGGGCGCGGTTGCGGCGCTCGCCGCGCGCAAGAACCTGCGCATTATGCGGATCGGCGCGATCGAACGGCTGGCAACCTTCGCCCAGGAGCGTTTCGTGGATTTCAAGAGCCTCATCGATGGCGGCGTCATCGCGCAGCTCTCGTTTGTCCCAGAGACGCAAACCGCCGCCGATTTCCTCCCCGCGACGATCACGCGCAAGGGTGAGACGTACACCGTCAAGCGCGCGCCCACCGCGCAGGAGATCGAGGACATGCTCTTCGGCTGGAAGGTCGAGGCGGGCGTCACCTCTAACTCGGTGCTGTATGCGAAGGACGGCGCCACGGTGGGGATCGGCGCGGGCGAGCAGGATCGCGTCGGCGTGGCGGTGATCGCCCGCGACAAGGCGTATCGCAACATGGCCGAACGCCTGGCCTACACGCGCTACCGGAACGCCTATCGCTATCTGGATGCGGACAAACAAGCCGAAATTGACACCGAAGTCAAAGCGGCGCACGGCGGACTCAAGGGCGCGGCGATGATCTCCGACGCCTTCTTCCCCTTCCGCGACGGTGTGGACGTGGGGCTGCGCGAGGGCGTCACCGCCGTCATCCAGCCCGGCGGCTCCCTCAACGACGACGAGGTCATCGAAGCCGTCAACGAAGCCGGGGCGACGATGGTGTTCACCGGGCAGCGGAGTTTCAAACACTAAAAAGAATCATGAACCATGAATCATGATTCTAGGAGGATTTTCCTATGCGCTTCGGCATTATGACCATGCAGATGAAAGAACTGATCCCCGCCGGTTTGAGTCCCCAGGAGATGCTGGGCTACATCACTACGTTCGAGAACGCCACGCTGGTGCGTAAACTGCACGCGCACGGCTTTAGCCTGGTGGAGTTGGGCGGCGATCTCACCATGTTCATGCCGCAGACGTTCGCTCCGCCCGCCATCGAGCGGCTGGCGGCTTTACAGGCAGAACTCGGGCTGGCGTACACCGTCCACCTGCCGCTGTGGTCCGTCGAACCTTCGACGCCGCTGACGCCCGTACGTCACGGCTCGGCCCGCGCGCTCATCAACGTCGTCCGCGCGACGGTGTCGCTGGAACCGGAAGTCTATGTGCTGCACGCCACCGGCGCGCTCGCCGCGGAGTTCTACCGGATGAACCTGCCCGACCTGGGCAAGGCGATGCTGATGCGGCAATTCCAGGCCGGGGCGATGGAGAGCATCCACACCATTTTGAGCGAAACCGGCATCCCCAGCCGCCAACTGGCGATTGAAACCATCGAATTCCCGCTCGACCTCACGCTGGAGATAGCAGAGGAATTCGACCTGTCGATCTGCCTGGACGTGGGGCATGTGCTCTCCGGCTTCTCCGGCGATGTGGACTTCTTCGACGCGCTGGAACTGTGTCTACCGCGCATGGCTGAGATCCACCTGCACGATGCGCCGATTCCGGCGTCGCAGCAGGAGATTGTCTATGGCAAGGATCACAGCGTCCTGGGCACCGGCGATCTGGATTTGCCGCGCTTCCTCGACCGGCTAACCGGGGTACAGTTCAACGGCCCGATCATCTTCGAGCTGGAGATCGAGGAGGCACTGACTTCGCTCGATGTGATTCGTGCTGTTCGTCCCAACGTCCTGTAGGGAGGCCGCCCGATGAAAAAAGACATGCGCTGGTACGACTATCTGACGATCAACTCGTATTGGCTGGGATTGAACATCGCCACCGGCACGATCACGCCGGTTTTGTTGCCCTACCTGGTGTTGCTCTTCATGCCGCCGGAGCAAAAGAACACCTATCTGGCGACGGTGCGTGTGATCGGCCTGGCGGTGGCGATGCTGGTGCAGCCACTCGCGGGGATGCTGAGCGACCGCAACACGTCCCGTTATGGACGCCGGCGCCCATATATCGTGGTGGGCGCGCTCTTCAACATTCTTTTCCTGATCATCGTTGGTGCGTCACCGTCGTTTATCGGGTCTGCCTCGGATGGCTTCTTTGGACGGGCGTTTGGTGTGACGACGGCCTACGCGGTATTGTTGATCGGCATTGTGGTGCTGCAAATCTCATCGAACGTGGCGCACGGCGCGTTGCAAGGGCTGATCCCCGACCTGGTGCCGGAACACCAACGCGGGCGCGCATCGGGCGTCAAAGCCGTCTTCGAGCTGATTCCTGTTTTCCTCGTCCTTTTCATCGGCCCGCTGGTGGACGCGGGGAAAGTCGGTTTGGTGGTGGGCATCATCTGCGCGGGCTTCGTGCTCACGACATTGACGACGGTGCTCTTCGTTCACGAGGAACCGTTGCGCGAGAAGCCCGCCGGCGGTATCGGCGAGGCCGCGCTGCGTTTAGTGTTCCTCACGGCGATTTTCGTCACGGTAACGCGCTTTGCGATCTGGCTGGTCACGGCCAGCGGCGATTTGGTCACGGCGCGCGGCGCGACGATTGGCGTGCAGGTCGCCTTCGTCGGCCTGATGGGGCTGATTGGGATGGCAGGTTCGATCTTTGCGGGCGTCTACCTGGGCGCGTGGGTGGGCATCGGCGCGGAGGCGCGCCAGCAGAAGAGCTTCATCTGGTGGATCGTCAACCGGCTGCTCTTCCTGGCGGCGGTCGGCTCGGTCCAGGGCTTCGCGCAGTACTATCTGGCGGACGTGCTGCATGTGCCGAAGCCGGCCTCCGCAACGACAATGCTGATGGCAGCGGTGGCGGGCTTCCTCATTCCCTCGGCGTTGGGCGGCGGTTATCTCGCGGACCGCATCGGGCGCAAACGGCTGGTGATGCTGGCGGGCCTAGTCGCGGCGGGTGGGACGGTGCTGCTGCTCTTTGCGACGACCATGCCGGTGGTGATTGTCGCCGGCTGCATCATCGGCCTGGGCGCGGGCACATTCATGGCGACGAACTGGGCGCTCGGCACGGACCTCGCGCCGAAACAGGACGCCGGGCGCTATCTGGGCATCTCGAACCTGGCAGGCGCGGGCGCGGGGATCGTCGGCGCGGGTCTCGGCGGGCCGATGGCCGACTTCTTCAACGCGCTGCAACCGGGATTGGGGTATCTCGTCATCTTCGCGCTGTACGCGGCGCTGTTTGCGTTATCCTCGCTTACACTATCGCAGGTGAAGATACCGGCGGAGAAATAACAATCTTGTCAGCTTCGACTACAAGACTAACGACTATATGATGATTTTGGAGAGTTCTGTGGATATTGTGGCTTTGACCTGTCTGGCGATGGACCTGTATGTGGATCACGGCTTCTCGTGCGTGGGTGGGAACGCCGTGAACGTGGCGACGCAGTGCAAACGCAGCGGTGTGAAGCGGGTCGCCGTGGTTGGCGCTGTGGGCGCGGATGCTTACGCGCCCTCGCTCATCGATCATCTGCGCGCCGAGGGCATCGATGCCAGTCACGTCTATCGTCTCGATGGCGCGACGGCGACGCACAAGCTCTACCTCACCGCGGGTGACCGTAAGGAAGCGCCTGGGCTGTGGCAGGGCGGTGTGTATGACGTGTTCCGGCTTTCGGACGCGGATTGGGATTTCGTAAACACCTTTGACGTGGTGGCGATCGGGGCGTTCGATCCGAATTTCGAGGCGGTTGTGACGCGCCTGAATCCACGTTGTAAACTCGTGGCGGACTTTCTCGACACCCGCGACTTCGCCCATCTGGAGAAGCACATCGATCGCATCGACGTCGCCGTGTTGAGCGGTTTGCACGAGGATGTGGAGCGCGCCAGAGCGTTGTCGGTGGGGCGCGAAGTTCTCATCCTCGTCACACTTGGCGCGGAGGGCTGCGCGGCGTTGTGGCATGGCGAAGCCTACTTCCAGCCCGCGCTTCCGGTCGCGGACGTCGTCGATACCACCGGCTGCGGGGACGCTTTCCAGGGGGCATTCATCGTCTCCTGGTTCCAGAACTGCGATGTACGCAAAGCGTTGCAGGCCGGTGCAGAAGCCGCCGCACACACCCTGACGCACTTTGGCGGTGTGTGACACTCATGTCAAAGGATTGGACGGATTCTCTCTTAACTCATTGCTCTTACCGGAGGTTATTGTGGACGAAAAAATGACGCTACCCAAAATCGCATTAGGAAAGACCGGTTTCACCCTCAGCCGTTTAGGTCTCGGCGGCTTCCACCAGGTTGAGATTTCGACGGACATCGTGGCGCAGGTGGTGGACGCGTTTCTGGAGGCCGGGGGCAATTACATCGAGACGGCGCGCAGCTATGGCAACGGCGCGTCGGAGGAGAAGCTGGGCCGCGTGCTGGCCGGCCGTCGTGATAAAGTGGTGCTCTCCAGCAAGAGCAATAAACGCGATGGCGAGGGTATTCGCCGTGAGTTGGAAGCATCCCTGACCGCGTTGCGCACCGACCACATCGAGTTCCACTTCTTCCACGGCGTCAATACGCTGGCAGAACTGGACGCGATCACCGGGCCGGGCGGCGCGCTTGACGCGCTGCTCAAGGCGAAGGACGAGGGTTTGATCAGCGGATTGGGCTTCAGCAGTCACCGCCCGCCGCAGCTATACCTCGAGGCGCTCAAACGCCTGCCGCTCTCGGTCATCCTGATATGGGATAACTACCTCGAGGAGCAGTACGTGCCCGAAATCCAGCGCGAGGTCTATCCACTGGCGCGGGAGAAGGGCGTGGGCATCACGGCGATGAAGCCGCTCGCCGACGGCTTTCTCTATCAAGCGCCGGAACTCGCGCTGCGTTACGCGCTCGGCTCCGGCTCTGACATCCTCATCTGCGGGATGAACGCCGTCGAACACGTGCAGCAAGCCGTCGCGGCGATCGCCAAGGGGCCGCTGAACGCCGAAGAGCGCGCCGCTGCCCTACGCGATGCGCCGGAGTTGGGGCGCTACGTCTGCCGCCAATGCGGCGGCTGCTCCGCCGATTTGATGGCGCTGTTTCGCCTGGAGGGCTACGTGGATCGCCAGATGATCGACTATCTGCCGCACGACCCGGCGAACTACGCGCTGCGTCTGCGGCTGGCCGGCTGGTTCGACCTGGCGGACATCGCGCGCGAGCGCTTCGCGGCGACGGGGTGGGATGCGGACGCGCTTGTGGCGGAAGCGGAGGGTGTCGCCTGTCCCTACGACATCGATGTGGCGCGCAAGGCGCAGTTCGCGTTGGGAAAGTTGCGACAGGGGAAGGTAAATCTGCTATAATGGAAACAAACTGGGAAGGAGGCGTAAAATGAGCGAGATTTTTGTCAATATTCAGATTGAGCCTCTAGAAGAAGGCGGTTATTTAGCAACCAGTCACGATCTCCAGGGCTTGATTGCACAAGGTCGCACTGTCGCCGAGACGATGGAGATTGCGCAAGATGTTGCTCGGAAATTAATCGAGTCTTATGTGGAGCATGGCGATCCTTTGCCACCAAAAGTTCAGGCTATGCTCAACCAGGGGCAACGTAAAGTCACAGCCAAAATCCCTGTGGGAATTGCCCTTGGCGGAGCCATTGTATGACCCGGCTGCCGGCATTGACGTACCGCGACGTCATAAAACGTTTGCGCGATGCCGGCTTCGTTTTTGACCGCCAGGCGAAGGGAAGCCACGAAATCTGGTATAACCCCACCACACATCGACGGGTCACAGTCCCGCATCACCCTGGTGGTCTGGCGCGTGGGACATTGCGTGCGATCATCCGTGAGAGCGGCTTGACGGTCGAGGAATTCCTTAGCACAGGTGAGACGTCAGTTCTCTCGGAGTAGGGATTCAACTCATTATGAAAAAAAGCGTCCTCGAAGACCAACTGTCTGCGCTCCACGCCTTGCGTACCGCCCCTATCACCGAAGATGTGCTGGCGCAACTGCGTCAGGCTTTAACGAACCACAACAGTCATGTGGTCGCGGCGGCGGCTGAAATCGCCGGCGAGGCGGAACTGGCTGACTTGGAACCCGACCTTGTGTCTGCCTTCGCTGCCTTTATGCGCAATCCCGCCAAAACCGATCCCGGCTGCCGGGCGAAAACCGCGATTGCCAACGCGCTGCGCGCGTGTGAATGTCCTGCCGAAGCCGTGTTCCTGCAAGGCGTTCGTCACGTGCAGATGGAGCCGGTGTGGGGTGGGCAGGTGGATACCGCCGCCCCGTTGCGCGGCGCGTGCGCGCTCGGCCTGGTGGGGATGCGCTCCCGCCACGCGCTGCTCGAACTGGCGCACTTGCTTGCCGATCCCGAATCCGACGCGCGCATCGCGGCCGCCCGCGCGCTCGCCTACAGTGGTGATCCGGCGAACGTTCCCCTGTTGTACTTCAAGGTCCTCACCGGCGACGATCACGCCGGGGTGCTCTACGAGTGTTTCCTGGCGTTGCTCAAGCTCGATATAGAGACGTCGCTGTCGTTTGTGGCGGGATACCTCAAAAACGCCGATCCCGCCATAGCCGAATCGGCAGCGCTGGCGTTGGGCGAGTCGCGGCAGGAAAGCGCGTTCGACGTATTACGCGATGCGTGGGAAGACACCTTCGACGCTGAACGCCGCCGCACACTGCTGCTGGCGCTGGCGACGTTGCGCAGTGAGCCGGCCCTCGATTACTTGCTGGATATCGTCCGCCACGAAGCGCGTGTCCATGCCGACGCTGCACTCCAGGCCTTGCGAATGTATCAGCGCGACGAAACAATCTGGCGGCGCGTTGAAAAAGCGCTTGCTGAGCGTAACCAGACTACAAAAGTCTCATCAGTCATCTGATTGAGCAAGTATCTGCGCTAAACGATAGCTTTGCAAGTCGCAGTACGTGCTCAGACTTTTGTAGTCTTTGCCGCTCGACTATCCGACTGACGACTACAGGACTAACAACGAATGGACTACACCCAACCTTGGTATCACGGTTCGCCCTCCGAACTGACGACGCTGCGCGTAGGCAGCACGATCACGCAGCGGCGCGATCTGGCGCGGATTTTCGCGCACAAGCCGATGATTGTCAGCTTTGAGGACGACGGGCGCATCCGGCACAGCGGCACGCAGCCCGGCTATCTTTACGTCATTGACGAAGCTGTCGCGCCGGAGGACATCGAAGCACACCCGCGCACGACGATGGGACCGGGCGATGAATGGCTGACCCACCGCGAATTGCGCGTGCGGTTGCTGGGCATGGTCGAGCCTCAGTCCGAGGAATTGCTCACCGAGGCCGAGTTGGAGAATCTGCGCCAACGCATCGTTGCAAGGGGGATGGATGTTCAGTGAACAGGATTTCGGCATGTTTGTGCGCGCGCTCAGGTTCGCCGCAGACAAGCATCAGAACCAACGGCGCAAGGGACACGATCAGTTACCTTACGTCAATCACCTGATTCGTGTGACCGACATCCTCTGGCGCGTGGGCGAGGTACGGGATGTGCCCACGTTGGTCGCCGCGTTGTTGCACGACACGTTGGAAGACACAGACACCACTGCTGGCGAACTCGAAACGCTTTTCGGTGCGGAGGTGCTGGCGATCGTCCAGGAGGTCACCGACGATAAGACGCTGCCCAAAGCCACCCGCAAACAACTGCAAATCGAGCACGCGCCGCACCTCTCGACTGCGGCCAGGTTGATCAAGCTGGCCGACAAAATCGACAACGTCTATGACGTCAACCATAATTCACCAGAGGGCTGGTCGCACGAGCGCCAGATCGCTTATTTGGATTGGGCGGAAGCGGTGGTCGCGGGCTTGCGTGGTGTCAATGGGTCGCTAGACTCGCATTTCGATGCTGTCTTGTACGAATCGCGTGAGCTGTTGCTGAAAAAGAAAAGTCCTTGAAAGGCATTGCCTTTCAAGGACTCTTGGTTATGAAGATTTACAGGAAGAGACCGACAAGGTTCTTCACGATGGGCCGCAACCAGTTGAAGTTGAAGTTGTAGAGCACAACTGGTTCTTGTTTGTGTTTCTGCAGCCGCTCCTCAGTGATGATCTGCGCTAACAGATACGAATTCATCCACATTTCCATTGCATACCTCCTTTTTGCTGGATACTCTTTGAAAGACTGATCCAACTACAGGAGCGCGCCAACAAAAAAGGACGCCCTGTAATTGGGTGTCCTTCTTTAACGCCTACGAGGTTAGCTGTCGGGCTTGGGCCAAAGAAGATGACCCCTCATCGTGCTATTTCTAGCTCAATGATTCGCCCCGGTTTTGGGTCCCCCGTTCTGCGCAGTCAAACCGCGCACATTCGGCGAGTATCTTATTCCCTTGTTAAACAACACGCGTGTGCCTAACATCCAACTACAAATGCCATTATACACACTTTTCCACGAAATTCAAGTCCTTTTTTGTTAACATTTCATTAAGAATTTATCCGAGAATTATTGTGGTTTTACGCTGCCGTTGGAATGGGCGGCTAAAGCCGCTTTTTCTTGAGGGTGTTTTTGTGCGTGCGGGCGCCGCCCGCACGCACAAAAACACCCTTTTACCCGCGCCTTTAGGCGTGAAATACTGCATCTGGTGAGTTCTCGGACAAATTCTAAATCTACTGTGAGCGATGTGCCAAATTGCCCTACAGAGTGGTTCGCTATTTTTGCGTGGGCATAGTAAAATACGGATGGAGTGTTCCACTTTCGCAGATTCCGGAAGTTGTTGGCTTTCGACCATATAAAAGGAGATTCCGCTATGGCTTTGACGTTGGAATGGAAAGACCGGATTTACCACTGGCGTGAGGAACTGACGCGCCACTTTTACCGCCCGCTGGATAGCGTCGTGTTTGAGGGGTTTGTGACTCTGGAGCAGTTGATACCCTCCCAGGCGCTGGCCCGCGATTTCTTGCCGATGCCGCCCGGTGCGGCGTGGGGGGCGAAGTGGGAGTATGGCTGGTTCAAGGGTAGCTTCATCTTGCCCGATGCGGCAGCCGGGCAGCGCATTGTGTTGGCGGTGGATGTGGGTGCGGAGAGCATCGTCTACGTGAATGGCTTCGCGGCGGGCGCGCGCGACCGCGAGCACCGCGAGATCACGCTGGCGCTGGACGGCGTCCCCGGCACGCGCTACGATGTGCTCATCGAAGGCTACGCCGGGCACGGGCCGCGCAACAGTCACGCCGGGCCGACGCCGCCCGACCGCGAGACCGTCCCCGAACCCGGCCCCACCCAGGCCGTCGTCGGCATAACGACGTTTGGCGTGTGGCAGGAGGAAGTCTACCAACTGTGGGTGGACGTGGAGACGCTCTGGCAACTGCGTGAAAACCTGGATGGGGACTCACTGCGGGTGATGGAGATCGACGCGGGGTTGCGCGACTTTACGTTGATCGTGGACTTCGAGGTTCCCGCCGCCGAGATGCTGGCGACCGTCCGCGCGGGACGCGAGCGGCTCAAGCCGTTGCTGGCGTGTGTCAACGGCTCCACCGCGCCGGAGATGTTCGCTTTCGGCCACTCGCACATCGATGTGGCATGGCTCTGGCCGTTGCAGGAGACCGAGCGCAAGACCGGGCGCACGATGGCCACGCAGTTGGCGTTGATGGCGGAGTATCCTGAATACAAGTTCTTGCAGAGCCAGCCGCACCTCTTCTGGATGTTGCAGCAGCGCTATCCCGACATTTACGCGCGCCTCAAAGATGCGGCGTATGCCGGGCAGTTCGTTGTCGAGGGTGGGGCGTGGGTCGAGCCGGATACCAACATCTCCGGCGGCGAAGCGCTGATCCGGCAGTTTGTCCACGGCAAGCGCTTCTACCAGGACGAGTTCGGCGTGGATTGCGAATTGCTTTGGCTGCCGGACGTCTTCGGCTATTCCGGCGCGCTTCCGCAGATCATGCGCGGCTGCGGCGTCAAGTATTTCTCCACGCAGAAAATCTTCTGGGCGTACCACGGCGGCGATCCCTTCCCCTACAATACTTTCGTCTGGGAGGGCATCGACGGCTCCGAGGTCTTCGTTCACCTGCACAACGACTATAACGCGAACGTGAACCCGAGCAGCGTCATCCAGCGGTGGAACGAGCGCGTGCAGAAGGACGGCTTCGCCACGCGGCTGTACCCGTTCGGCTTTGGCGACGGCGGCGGCGGGCCGACCCGCAATCATTTGGAATTCGCCCGCCGGCTTACCAACCTGGAAGGCGCGCCGAAGTTGACGATAACGCATCCCCTCGACTACTTCAAGGACCAGGACGCGCGCGGTTGGCCCGACGTGCGCTACGTGGGCGAGTTGTACTTCCAGGCGCACCGGGGCGTGCTCACCTCGCAGGCCAAGACGAAGCAGGGCAATCGCAAGAGCGAGTTAGCGCTGCGCGAGGCGGAGTTCTGGGGCGTTGCCGCGAAGACGCTGAAGGGCTTTGACTTCTCCGCGATGACGCTGGACAAGGCGTGGAAGACCGTCTTGCTCAACCAGTTCCACGACATTTTGCCCGGTTCGTCGATTCACCGCGTCTACGAAGAGGCCGAAGCGGCGTATGCGCAGGTCATCGCCGAGGCGCAGGGCGTCACCCGTGCGGCGACGAACGCACTCGTCGAACCTGGTCAGGCCCAGACCGTCTTCAACTCCCTTTCGTGGGAGCGAGTCGCCATGATCGCGCTGCCGGACGGTTGGAGCGGCGCGCAGGATGTGAGTGGCAAACTGCTTCCCGTTCAGAAAATCGGCGATACTCTCTATACAGACGCCGCTGTTCCCGCTTCTGGCTGGACGACGCTCAAGCCATCTGCGCCGGAACAAACCTCCGCACCGGCGGAAGATGCGGTTTTGGTCAAAGCGACGCCCACGACCCTGGAGAATGACGTGTTGCGACTGACCTTCGACGCTTTCGGCCAGATCACCAGCATTTTCGACAAGGAGACGCAGCGCGAACTGGCTGCCGGGCCGTGCAACAGCTTCAAGATGTACAAGGATGTCCCCTCGCGTTTCGACGCCTGGGACATCGACAGTATGTACGAGCAGACGCCCGTGGCGCTCGATGCACCGGCGACGATTGAGGTGGTCACAGAAGGGCCTTTGGTTGCGGCCTTGCTCGTGAAGCGCACGCTGCACAATTCCGAGATGATGCAGCGGATAAGTCTGCGGCGCGGCAGCCGGCGGGTGACCTTTAGAACCGCCATTGACTGGCAGGAGCGGCACAAACTGCTCAAGGTCGCTTTCCCGGTGGACGTCTACACGAACGAGGCGATTCACGAAATCCAGTTCGGCCACATCCGCCGTCCCAACCACCGCTCGCGCCCCTTCGACGCCGACCGTTTCGAGGTGAGCAATCACAAGTGGACGGCGCTGGCGGAGGAGAATCGCGGTTGCGCCGTGCTCAACGATTGCAAGTACGGCGTCAACGTACACGGTAACAGCATCAACCTGACGCTGCTCAAGTCCCCGTTGGCCCCGGATATGACCGCCGACCTGGGCGTGCAGACCTTCTACTATGCCTTCTACGCCTGGAATGGCAGCTTCGCCGATGGTGACGTGGTGCGCGAGGGCTACGATCTCAACGTCCCGGTGCAGACCGCGCCTGGGGATGGCGGGACGGCGTCCTTGTTCGCGGTGGACGCGCTGAACGTCATCATCGAGACGGTGAAACCAGCCGAGGATGGCTCACCCGATATCATCGTGCGTCTCTACGAGGCCAAGCGGATGGCGACGCGCGCAACGCTGACGGCTGCGCTGCCGGTCGCGTCGGCGGCGCTGACCGATATGCTGGAAAACGTCCAGGCGGTGTTGCCCTGCAATGGCGGCGCGATCCCGCTAGAGTTCGGGCCGTTCGAGGTAAAGACGGTGAGACTGGTGCTGCGGTAGGTTAGGGTATCCTTGTCCCTTGCTAAGGTGCCAACTGCCGGTTCGCACTTTAGCAAGGGCGTTCAATGGAGGACGGTATGGAGTCATTTCCTTGGGAAAGCCTTTTTGTATACCTGGGAAACGTCGTTGTTATCACGTCGCTGCACACATTTCTGTTAGTAGGTGTAGGAATGATTTTAGGTGTGCTTATCACCTTTCTCAGCCGTACAATTTCAACACATGCTGGCAGCGTTTTCCCGCGGTGGCTCTATGCGTGTCTTATATCTCCTGGGGTGGTTTTGCATGAAATCGCGCATTGGTTTTTCTTGATGATTTTTGGATATCAAATCAAAAAGGTCAGGCTTTTTCAGTGTAAACGTGACGATCGTAGATTTGGATATGTCGAGTTTGGTTCTTCGGGAAGCTATTTTCAACGTGTTGGTGGATTTTTCGCCAGTGTCGGCCCAATTGTGGTGGGATCGTTGGTCATTTATATCTTGTCAGTGCAGTTGTTGGGAACGAGCGTGTTTGAGAGCAGCCCTTTTATAGTTATGACCGGAGATAGGGCAAATCTACTAGGCGCGTTCGGTCAGTTGGTACAAGGCATTCTTCTCAATACTGAGCGGATTTTCTCGCGTCTTATTGCCGTGCAAGAGATACCGCTACAGAGGCTTGCCCTCTTTGTTTATCTCACCTTTACCATTGTAAATGGCATGGAGCTTAGTCGTGCGGATCTTAACTTGGCTCGTCCCGGGCTTTTCTTGCTGATTGCGAGCTTTTTCTTGATCAATCTATTGACCTTGTGGGCCGGTGGAGATCTCATCGGTTCGATTTTTATGCTGTTGAGCCGCTTGCTGAGTGGTTTCTATGCGATAATGGTTTTTGTGTTGCTCCTGGATGTGTTGCTGGCATTTATTGTGGTGCCACTGGGAACTGTATTTGGACGCAAGGGGCGTTGGTAGAATTGTAACCGGTTAATGCGAGGTTTCATGAAATCCATACTCTCGTTTGTCATCAGCGGAGCCGGTATCTTTGCCTTCTGTATTCATACCTACTTTCTGCGAAAAGGGCGCGCCGAGTTCGACACGGCGACCTCCAGGCTGCTGTTGGTCGCCGTGTTGGTCATGTCGCTGGCGCAGGTGGTGGTTACGTTGATGGTTATCTGAAAGGAGTGCAATGGATTTTCACGGGGTAATACGCAGACTTGACGGCGCGAATATGGATATCGACCTGGCGACGCCGGGCGCGGACATCGCCTGGCAGCAGGATGCCTGCCCCTGGAACGAAGCCGAAGGGGCGACGGAACACAAGTGTGCAGTGAAGAACGTCTCGATCTGCCCGTACTTCTGCGGGATCGAGTATTTGGATAAGGTGTTGTGTTGTTATCCAAATGAGAATTCTCTAAAATAAGTATTTTCGGGTTGCTTTGCGACTTGGATATATAGTTTTCAAAGCTATTTCGGTACCCGATTGCACAAAGGGAACCAGGTAAACATATGCCTCAATAACTACTGCGAGAATACGTTGCGTAGGATATTTTGCCGGATTGTGGTGTGCAATAACATCGAGCAGTCCACTTCTTTCAATGTGATAGATTATTTCTTGAAATGAAATATCCCGCTCGGCGCGCAATAGAGTGTTTTTGGCCGGGTCCCATACCGCAAAGTATTTCACGTCATGCTCGAAGTTTTTCTGCACCGAATATGCGCTCTGTTTTGTGAAAATCGATTCGATCACTGATCTGCTAGATAACTGTAAAGCCTGCTTGTTATTCATCGTACGCCCTCCTTTTAGTTTTCTTTGTCCCACTCATAGAACAAAAAATCGGGCGCTTTTTTTACCAAGTTATGTTATTATGATGAATGCATTGTTGTGATTGTCTTCACTGACAAAGGGGTGTCGCGATATGTACAAGAGAACAAGATTGATTGCCGCGATGTTGATTTCAGTAGTTGCTGTTGCTCTATCCTTGTTGCTGTTCAGAGAATCTGTCACGAGTGAAATTGTGGAGCAAGCAGATACAGTGACTTGGATGCAGATTTTTCCCGCGCACTCTCCTCCTGAACGCACTGAACATGCTATGGCTTATGATAGCAAACGGGGTTACACCGTGATTTTTGGCGGCTATGGCTCAATCAGGTATATGAATGACACCTGGGAGTGGGATGGGCATAATTGGGTGCAACGATTCCCTATCACGATACCGTCTGCACGGACGGACGCCGTGATGGTCTACGATGGTAATTGTGAATGTATGATTTTGTTTGCTGGGGCGGCCGGTGGATGGCCGCAAAATGACACCTGGAAGTGGGATGGTGTCAATTGGGAGCAATTATTCCCTGCTTCATCTCCTCCGGTGCGTGATGGGCATGGAATGACTTATGATAGTGCTCGTAACCGCATTGTTCTGTTTGGTGGGTGGGATGGACAACAATCACTAAATGATACATGGGAATGGGATGGGACCACTTGGGTTCAGCGTTTTCCGGCAAATTCACCTTCATCAAGGCACGGCCATGCAATGGCCTACGATAGCAAGCATAATCGTGTTGTGCTCTTTGGTGGAGCTGTGCTGAGTGATACGTGGGAATGGGATGGTTACAACTGGACACAGAGATTCCCGTTACAATCGCCTTCTGCGCGATCTGCTCACGATATGGTCTATGACGCCGCTCGAGAACGCATAGTGCTGTTTGGCGAATGGAATAATGGTAGTCATCTGAACGATACTTGGGAATGGGATGGTACTAACTGGATACAACGTTTTCCGGAGACTTCTCCTTCAATACGATTCAGGAATGGGATGGCTTATGACAGTGCACGCAAACGAGTCGTTTTGTTCGGTGGGTTAGGGGGAGATGGTACACGACTCGGTGATACCTGGGAGTACTTAACTCCTGGGTTAAGTGTAACCAAACAGGCAAGCGCTGCTTTTGTACAGGTCGGGGAACAATTCACCTATACGCTTGCGCTAACTAACACCGGCAACATATCACTTACGACTACAGTAACCGACATACTGCCGGTTAACATCACGCTGGATGAAAACACTGGCGGCTCAATCATTATGCCGCCTGGGTGGATTGTCTGGTCGCCAGTCACGCTCAGCCCAGGTGCGCTATGGACAGAAACAGTTGTTGTTACTGTGGCAACCGGGTATACAGGTTTACTGACAAATACAGTACAAGTCACTACTCAAGAAGGGGTGTCGGGAACGGATACAGTTGTTGTCACTGCGGAGGAAGGTATTACCGGACTCATCCTCCATAGTGACAGCCCAACACAAATAGGCACCCCAACGACTTTGACCGCTACTGTTGATGCCGGTAGCCCCATAACCTATGTGTGGGCCTTTGGCGATGGGGACAGTAGTGAAGGGGCGGCTGTCACACATATCTACCCTCATGTTGGTTCCTATACAGCCGTGGTAACTGCAGCTAACAATGTCAGTGTAATGAGTATATCATCTCCTGTAACGATTACTGATGTATCTGTCGCGGGACTTGTTGTGACTAATGATAGTCCGACATGGTTGGGATATACCACGATGTTGTCAGCTACAGTCGTAGCTGGGAGTAATGTAAAGTACATTTGGGACTTCGGCGACGGCGAAATGGGCAGCGGCGATGTTGTTTTTCATACCTATCCAGATGTAGGAATGTACACGGCGGTCGTCACGGCCAGCAATAGTTTCAATATGATGACGGCAACGTCTATCGTTACAATTACCGCAGCGCCTATCACTGGTTTGATCGTAACCAATGATAGTCCGACGCTAATAGGACACTCTACTACTCTAACGGCTACAGTTTTAACAGGAGACGATGTGGTTTATACCTGGGATTTTGGTGATGGTGAGAGTGGTAGCGGTGACGTCGTGACACATACTTATCCAGATGTTGGTTTCTACACAGCAATCGTTACAGCAACCAATGATACCAGTGTGGTTAGCGCGACATCCCCTGTTACTATTACTGAGGGACGTATCACCGGACTTGCTGCAATCAATAATGGTCCGACTATGCTAGGTCGCTCTACGACATTGACAGCCACAACTGCTACAGGCATTGATATCACATATCTCTGGGACTTCGGCGACGGCGAAATGGGCAGCGGCGATGTTGTTTTTCATACCTATCCAGATGTAGGAATGTACACGGCGGTCGTCACGGCCAGCAATAGTTTCAATATGATGACGGCGACGACAACCGTCACGATCACGGATACGCCGGTCGCCGGGTTGACGGCAACCAACGACAGCCCGACGCCGCTAGGAGGTTCTACCATTTTGACAGCGGCTATTGCATCGGGAAGCCATGTGACTTACACCTGGGCTTTTGGCGACGGCGAGATCGGCTATGGTGAAGTCACCTTACACAACTATCTTGCCTGTGGGACTTATACCGCGGTAGTCACAGCCAGTAACAGTGCCAATTCTTTAACCGCAACGACCCAAGTCAAGGTTGTGGCCTATGTCTACCTGCCCTTGATCTTGAAACGTTGGCCTCCCGTGCCTTATGCGCCCACATTGTATGTGATCAACAACGCCGACGGTGATGGCAATTACACAGTCAGTTGGACGGAACAGCCCACGCGCCTGGCCGATACCTATACATTGGAAGAAGCCACAAATGCCGCCTTTACAACAGGGTTGCGAACAGTCTGCACCACCGCACAACAGTTCTGCACTGTGAGCGGAAGATCAGCAGGGACCTACTATTACCGGGTGCGAGGGTACAACACCTGGGGATACGGTTCGTGGAGCAATGTCCAATCGATTGTAGTGCGGCCGGCCACCCCGACACTTACACCGACGCCTACGAGAACACCTACAGGGACGCCTACGAGAACCCCGACAATTACACCAACGCCAACCAGGACCCCAACTCCGATGCCTACTCCGCCTCCACAAGGCGTTTATATTCTTCCCAACTATTCTCATTACACGTCCGGAAGTACATTACACATCGTGGGTGAAGTGCAGAATAACACCAGCAACTACGCGTGGCTTGTGGAGGTCCCTGTCAATCTATTCAACAGCAGCGGACAGCTTGTTGATACCGCTTCTACCTATACCATATTTGACCTGCCTGCTGGCAAGAAATCATGTTTCCACTTAAGTGTCTATGACCCGCCTGCTGATTGGGCCTATTTCCAGTTTGAACCGCCTGACTATGAGCCGCTTACTAATATGGCTTGGTCCAACCTCGCTATTTATAGTGATCATGGAGCACATCAGCCGGATGGCAGTTACAAGATTCTGGGGTTTGTCCGCAATGATGAAGGTAGTCGTGTTGAGGGTGTAAGGATTGAGGGCGCTCTCTACAATGCCAGTAGTATCATCGTTGGGTGTAGTTCTACATCAGGTAGTAATAGCAAACTGGACCCTGGACAAGCAAGCTCTTTCGAGTTGAACTATTCTTACTATTATCGCGATTATAGCGATGTTACCTCTTATCGTCTCCAGGTAGATGGATACATACCATGAAGAGTTTTTCATTCGGTCTGTTTTAACGTATACTACCAGTCAAGATTGTCGATTGACACAAGTTTGCAGAGGACACTTCTTTTGTATCCAAAATGCTAACCTTTGATCTCAAAACGCTCATCTTCGTCTTTCTCCTCCTCCTGGTGGCAACCGCCGCCGGAGGCTACTGGCTCGCGCGCCGCCGTCGACGTTCATCCGTGATACCGGGGGACAGCGCGCCGCTTCTCGCTGTCCTTGACGATGCGCCGTTCGGCGTGGCGGCGTTGGAGGGAACCGATGTGTGTTACGCCAACTCCTACGCACGGCGTCTGCTGCACCTGCCCGATGATATGAGCGCCCTGCCCGACGCGGATTGGTCCCCGCTGCTCGACGCCGACCGCGCCGCCGCCCGCCAGGAGGAAGCAGGGGTGGGGCGCTATCGTACCGTCACCTTCGCTTCAGGGCAGACGGCGCGTTGGTGGGTCACCCCATGGAATGACGGGCTTAGCCGCCGTGATTTCCTGTTTTTACTCGATGTCACTGCGCAACAACGCACGGAGCAGGCCGGGCGCGCGCTTATCAACGACCTGGGCCACGAGCTGCGCACGCCGATTGCCACGATCCTCACACACCTGGAAATCCTGGGCCTGAGCGATGTGGGGCAGGATGTGCGGCAGCAGTCGCTCGCGTTCGCCAAAGACGAGGCGCAGCGTATGGCGCGCCTGCTCAACGATATGCTCGAACTGGGCCGCCTGGAGACCGCGCCCGAACTCCCGCGCCGCCCGGTGGATCTGGTCGCGCTGGTCGAAGAGGTCGTGCTGCAGTCCACGCCGCGCGCGGCGGAACGGCAGATGGCGCTCGCGTTGGAGGCGGAGTCGCCGCTTCCGTTCGTCCTCGCCAACGCCGATCGTCTGAGGCAGGTGTTCCTCAATCTGCTGGACAACGCCTTCAAGTACGCGCGTCCCGGAGACCGTGTGACCGTCTCGTTGCATCGTACCGCAGGCGGTGTCGCGAGCGCCATCTGCGATACCGGCCCCGGCATCCCGCCGGAGCATCTTCCGCACATCGCCCGCCGTTTCTACCGCGCCGCGCCCAAAGGTATTGATGGTAGTGGCCTGGGCCTGTCCCTCGTCGCTGAGATTCTGCGGCGGCATGAGAGCGAGTTACTGATTGAAAGTCCGGCGGCGGATGGGGTAGGAACCTGTATGAAGTTCGTAATTCGTCATTCGTGATGGGGGATTTGTGCTTCGTCATTCGCAATTTGCAATTCGTAAATGGTGGGGGATAGGACTGGCGATTGTGCTCATCACCGGTTATTGGCTGCTGCCGATTCGCGGGAAAGTATTTGTCGTCCCTGGTGACGAGAACAGTCTGTCGTGGCCGCGTCTTGCGTTCGAACCGGCCTTGCCGCAGCCTGGCGAGACGGCAACCGCGCTGGTGACGGACGTAACGCCCTGGACGTTCGTCACGCTCACGGTGGACGGCGTCCCGGCGATGTCACTGGGGCAGGGCGTGCGTTATGGTGACACGTGGCTGTGGCGCTGGACGTTCACCGTCCCTGAAAGCGCTGGCTACGAAGTGCGCTTCTACCACGACTGCCACACGGGCTGTGAGGAGCGCGGGCGGTTTGCCGTGGGCACGGTGACGCCCGCGCGCGTTTCTGCGACGCCGACAAAGCTCGGCCTGGCGCTGCCCAACGTGACGCGGGATTGGTATGGGCGCGGCGGGTGGGCCGTAGAGGTGACGTACGTCCGGCAGGCCGAGGAGGCGTTCTGGGGCGTGGACGATCTGGCGGCGCGGATCGCCGTCCACCACAGCAAGGGGCTGCGGGTGCTGGTGCGTGTGGATTACGATCAGGCGCAAAGTGTCCCGGCGGTGGACGATAACCTGGCGCTCACGGAATATCTCGAATACTTCAGCCGTCTGGCGCGCGACGCGCGGATGCGGGAGGTGTATGGCTTTATCGCCGGGGCGGATTTCAATACTACGGAGGCCAACACACTGGCGCAGGATCAGGCGGTGACGCCGGCGTGGTACGCGCGCGTCTTCAATGGTTATGGCGAAGACGTGACCCACACCGACAACGTCGTACAGACGATCCGCGCCGAGAACCCGAACGCACGGGTGCTCGTAGGACCGCTGCGCCCGTGGAGTATCGATCAGGATGGCGATCGGTCCTACGCAGTGGATGCGCCGTGGCTCAACTACATGCACACACTTGTCGCGTTTTTGGACGAGGGCGCGCAGGCCAAGGCATCGGCAGGTATTCCGCTCGTCGCGCCGGATGGCTTCGATGTGCAGGCGCCGGGCTTGCCGGACGCGCGGGAATTGGTGGGCAGTCTGCGCGCCGACGAACCGCGTGCGGACATGCACCGCGCGGCGTGGAACGGGGCGCGGGTGGGCTTCGGCGTCTACCGCGACTGGCTGGACATCATCAACGCCTATCCCACCACACGGGGATTGCCCGTGTACATCATCTCCACCAACACCTACGACCGCGAGGCCGGGATTCCGCCCGCGCAGAACTATCCACGCGGCTGGCTGACGGCGGCGCTGGACGTAGTCGATGCCGAGCCGCAGATCGTGGCGCTGGTCTGGTTCCTCGACGACTTCCCACACAGCGACCAATGGGACTGGTTCAGTCTCACCCGCAAGCCGGGCCGGCTGGTGGATGCGGCGGAGGAATTCGATGCGCTTTTGCGGGGCGAGTAGATTTTTCACCGCGGAGTTCGCTGAGAGCGCAGAAAAATCCTTAACACTTCTGCGAACTCTGCGCTCTCAGCGGTAAAAGTTTCCTGAAACGAAATCAGAATCCGTTTCATCCGTTTAATCCGTTGACAAAATATGGAGACAACCCTAATTCGCGTGTTGCTGGCCGATGATCACCCCGCGCTGCGGATGGGACTGCGCGTGCTGTTGGATCGCGCGCCTGACATCGAAGTGGTGGGCGAGGCCGATGACGGTGAGGCGGCGCTGGCGCTGATCGACAACCTGCGGCCGGATGTGGCGGTGCTGGATTGCCAATTGCCCAAAGTCGAAGGGGCGGCGGTGGCCCAGGAAGTGGCCCGGCGCGGGTTGCCGGTGCGCGTGGTGGCTTTGTCCGCCTACGACGACGACCGCTATCTGGCCGGGATGATGGCGGCGGGCGTGGTGGGCTATCTGTTGAAAAACGAAGCGCCGGGCCGGATCGTGGCGGCGGTGCAGGCGGCGATGCGCGGCGAGACGTTGTGGACGCCGGAACAGTCGGCGCGCGTGGAACGCTGGCAGGCCGAAGTCGCGCATGTCCGCAACAGCCTCACCGACCGCGAGCGGGAAGTGTTGCGCTGCGTCGCCGAAGGGTTGAGCAACAAGGAGATCGCGCAGGCGCTGCACATCACCGTGCGCACGGCGGATTTCCACGTGAGCAACATCCTCCGCAAACTCGGTGTGATCTCGCGGGTGGAAGCCGCGGTGTGGGCGCAGGCACATTTGGGATCAGAGTTAAGAGTTGCGAGTTAAGAGTTATGCATCACGCTTCACGATAACGGCTTGCGTGGGGTAGGGCATTCCGATACCTTCTTCCGCGAAGCGGCGATGGATTTCCAGGTTGATGGCTTGTTGCGTGTCCATAAACAGGGTGAAATCGGGCACGGGCAGGAAGTAGACGACTTCGAAATCCAGGGTGTACTCCCCGAACGTCCTGAAGTGGGCGCGGCCAAATTCCACTTCGGATTGCGCAGCGACGATCTCGCGCAAAATGTCGGGAATTTGCTTGAGTTTCTCGTAGGGTGTATCCGCGGCGACGCCTACGGTGAAAACTTGCTGGCGCCGTGTCATCCGTTTGAAGTTGCGGATGCGGCTTTTGAGCAGGTCGGAGTTCGATACCACGAGCTGTTCGCCGGTGGGGGCGCGCATGCGCGTGCTTTTGATGCCGATGCGTTCTACCGTACCGCCGTAGTCGCCCGCGTTGATGAAATCCCCAATTTCGAACGGTTTGTCGAACGCGATGGCCAATGCGGCAAACAGGTCGCCCAGAATGTTCTGCACGGCAAGCGCGACGGCGATGCTGCTGATGCCCAGGCTGGCGATGAGCGTGTTGACCTCGATGCCGGGGATGTTATCCAGCCCCAGTAACAACAGCAGGGACCACAGGACGACCTTGCTGATGATGCCGGCAGCGTTCATCGCGGTGGCGATGCTCGGGTTTTCTTCAACTTCTATTTTGATCCGGTGACGCGCGTATAGGTCGATGATGCTGCTGCCCCATACCGCGACTTGCACCAATCCTAGCAGTAACGCAATGGCGCGCGCGGTCGGGGTGAAATCTGGCTTGGTTTGCAGGATTGCCAAAACCGTCAAGATCGCTGCGGCTATGCGGAGGAAGGTCCAGGTGCGCTGTGTGATCCTGTAAAGGAAATCATCCAGGAGACTTTTGGTTTTATCGTAGTGCTTGCTCAGCCAACGCGACAAAGCATAGCGAATGACCCGGATTATCAGAACGGTCAGGCCTGCCGCGCCCAGGGCGATGATCCAGTTGAGAACGGTATTATCGAGAATCACCAGGTATAGTAAATTTACCAAACTCATAGATGCCTCATATCTTCAGGTCATTATAAGCGCTTCGAGTTTCCCCAGGCGCAGATAGGCTGAGTCTACTACCGGTACGCCTAACGCGCGCCCGGCAAAACCGCCGTGGTAATCGGAGCCGCCGGTGATGAGCAGGTTGTGGCGTTGGCACCACTCGACGCATCGTGCCGTCATCGCGTCATCGTGGGCGTAGGAGTAGCATTCGATGCCGGCGATGCCGTAGTCCAGTACCGCGTTCAGATCTTCTTCGGTACATCCATTGCGCCGGAGGCTCGCGCTGGGATGCGCGAGAATGGGAACGCCGCCTGCCGCCCGAATCGCCGCGATGGCCTCTGAGCTTACCCCCATTTGTTAGACCACAAATGGGTTAGAATAAGTTGAAACGGGGACGCTGTCATCTTGCTCCTTAGCCCCGTAATGGACCTTAACAGGCGTTGCATAGTGCAGACTCTGGTGCGGT
>Ga0209723_1001435_pt1 | contig 37017 bp, 33 predicted proteins | sample BiotimSIPDNA_2_FD_185750 | JGI IMG/M metagenome (GOLD analysis project Ga0209723, IMG submission 185750) | Anaerobic biogas reactor microbial communites from Washington, USA - Biogas_R2 time_0 SIP DNA (SPAdes) (version 2) | ecosystem: Engineered > Bioreactor > Anaerobic > Unclassified | place... | reverse complement strand
GGAATTTACCAGCAATGGCTTCCCCAACCCCCTAAAGCATGAGCGCGGCGTTCTGTCCATGGCCAGAGCGGCTAATCCTGACTCAGCCGGCTCCCAATTTTTTATTATGGTTGCCACCTCACCGCATCTCGATAATGACTATGCCGCCTTTGGCAAGGTTATCGAGGGTATGGAAATGGCTGATAAAATTGTGGCTGTACCCACCGGATTCCAGGATCGCCCTAAAGACGAGCAACGCATGAAAACCGTTACCGTAGACACCAAAGGCGTAGATTACCCGCAGGTAGTAGCAAAGCAGTAGCTTAATTGGTGAGGCGTGAGGGAGCAGGTTCCATTAATAAACCTGACAAATGTTTAAGATTAATTAAAATTAATTAGCGGAGGCTCAATACCTCCGCTTGTTATTTATATTAAACAAATAATAATCGCCTTAGGAGGAATCCCGTTGGCTAAAAGGCCAATGCAGGGACTTAAAAAAGAGATCCTTCATCACCTGCGGCTCCACAGGATGACATTTATGGTGCTTTTTCAGTAGTCTCAAATTTATTCTTTAACTATAAAAAAATAAAAAGTAGAACAATCACCGCCAACCTGTCGTCCTGAACGAAGTTAAGAATCTAAAAAAAATATCATACCGAATCATAATAATCAGCGTCAGAAACCCGTCAGGTTAAGTCAACCAAGGTCAGGTACAGTCAGGTTCAAAACTGCTAACCCTCCTCAAAACTGTCATCCCGTTCACCATGATAAACCTGACTCAAAAATATTAATATATTAAAAATCAGCGGAAATCCGTGCCCGAAGGGTCTGCGTAATCTGTGTCTATTACCTCCCTGCTTACCTGTAGCTGTTAGTTTTCCCGCTAACCCAGCTGGTGGTCATATCGGGATAGGTTCTATGCAGGATGATATCCTCTCCCGGCTTCCAGCCGCGTTTGCTGATTATATTGGCTACGGTTTGCTCCGCCAGTGCCGGAGCATTATTTTGCCTGCTCAAATGGGCCAGAAACACCTGCACCGGTTTTTGCCAGGGAATACGGCACAGCAACTGACCGGCATCATAATTGGACAAATGCCCTTGTTTTCCCCTTATTCGCTGTTTTAAAAAAGGAGGGTACGGACCCTGGCTAAGCATCTGCGGATCATGATTGGACTCCAGAACCATTACATCGGCATCTTTCATAGCCTGCTCCACCTCGGGAGTAATACATCCCAAATCAGTAGCCATAACCCACTTCTGTCTGCCATAACGAAAAACAAAACCTACCGGGTCAGCCGCATCATGGGAAATGTTAAAAGCCTCAACTCTTACCCCCCCCATATTAAAAGCCATCGGTAATTCCTTACAGCAATATGCGGGCAGACGGTCGCGACATTTTATCCCCTCCCAGGTACGGGGCCTGGTATAGACAGGAATTTCATGACGGCGAATCAGGACATCCAACCCTTTTATATGATCTTCGTGTTCGTGCGTAATCAAAACCCCGTCCAGATCGCCTGCCCGTACCCCAACTTCAGCCAGGCCCTGTTCAATCCGTCGGGCACTGATACCCGCATCGAGCAAAAATTTTGTTTTCCCTAACTGAAAATATACAGCATTCCCAGTGCTACCACTGGCTAAAATATGTACTCGCATAAAACTCATTGCTCCATATATTCAATAATCCTTCTTCATTATAACTTATCGACGAGGTTGCAAAACGCATAATTTTTATTAAGGGCAGCAGTGGGACAGTAAAATATGTATACTGGTTAAAGTGCATACATAAATACAATTAGCCTGATGATATAATTAAATAAGCCTTTAAAAATCCCTTAAATGCAATCAAGGGGAGGAGATGCAATGAACTGGTCCAGCTTTATAGTGGAACTATATCGGCGATTGGCTGATGATGAAGTCACCGCTCTGTCTGCTCAGCTTACCTACTATTTGCTGTTGGCCTTTTTCCCTTTTTTGTTTTTTATTATTACGCTGTTAAGTTATACTCCGCTGGCCAGTGATATCCTGCTCAATCATTTATCTCAAATTTTGCCCCGCGAGGCCTACCTGCAGGTCAGCAACATTATAAACGAAACTGTACTGGCGCGCAGCCAGACTCTGTTATCCATTGGTATGCTGGGTACTTTGTGGGCTGCCTCCAACGGTATGAATGCCATTATTCACGGTATAAACAAAGCTTATTTTGAAAAAGAAACCCGTCCCTTTTGGAAGGTACGAGGGATTTCTATCCTCTTTACACTGGCCTTGACCATCGTTATAATGCTTTCCATTGCTCTGCTGGTATTTGGACAACAACTGGGTAAAGCCCTGTTCATGTTTCTGGGTGCTTCACATTTATTTGCCCAGTTTTGGACTATATTTCGTTATGTCATTCCCCTGACAGCCATGTTGATTGTATTTATGTTTTTTTACATCATCAGTCCCGATCGCAGGGTTGGTATCAGAGAAGTATTACCGGGAACCATATTTACCTCCGTTGGCTGGATAATTATTTCCTGGATGTTTTCTTTGTATGTAGATCAATTTGCACATTATACTTATATATATGGCAGCCTTGGAGGCATCATAATTTTGCTGTTATGGATGTACATTAGCAGTATAATATTGCTGACCGGCGGGGAGTTAAATGCTCTGATTTATGCTAATAAACATAATACTGAAGATTGAACCTTAATCCGGGCTGTCCGAATGGGAAATCTTATGTTCATACATAGCTGCATCGGCCTTGTCTATCAATTCACTCATTTTTATTCCACTGCCGGGAATAAACTCAGCCAGGCCATAGCTGATACTAATCTTAATGCCCAGGGCGGACATATCATCATTATCATCAAATTGTTCAATAATTCTCTTCCAGATCAATTGAGCTTCCAATTGTGAACACTGTGGAAAAACGGCCACAAATTCGTCTCCGCCCATACGAAATACAAAATCAGAATCGCGAACATTATTTTTAATAGTATGTGACGCGGTAATAATTAACTGATCGCCAACCATATGTCCATGTTGGTCATTAACTTCTTTTAAGTTGTCTATGTCTACAAAACATACGGTTACCGGGTATCCGTTTCGTTCTGCCAGCTGAAGCTGTTTATCCAACATCGCCAGCCCGGTAGCGCGGTTATAAAGTCCGGTCATAATATCAGTACTGGCAAATATTTTCAGCTGCTCCTCTGCAGCAGTACGCTCCTGAATTTCTTTATTTAAATTTTCCACCGAGTTCTTTAATTCAGCGGTACGCAATTTAACCTTGATCTCCAGATCCTGATTCATTTTCTTCATGGTTTCCACCATGATTTCCCGTTCCAGCATCAGGTTTTGTGAATTTTGAAAGGCCTCTGAATAACGCACTGATAATACCATACTATTGGAAAAAACCAGCATAATCAGGCCTGCTGCAGCCCACATTTCTCTTTGCAGACTATTGTCTATATAGAACATATCAGTAATTACCGCTATTACCAGTAACAATAATCCCATTATCACTAACCTGGTATCAGTATGTTTAAAGAGTTCCGGTTGCAGTAATAAAACCAGAGCATAAACAGCCACTGCCAAGAATAACAGCTGAAAGACGATATTGATACTGGAATAATATATGGTTGGTAATATAATAATCATCAATCCAACACTAAATCCAACCAGATTCGCCAGTTTTACTATTCGTTTATCAACTTTCTCCGGATACAGGTGATATAGAAAAGCCAGGAATGCCAGGATTCCCATGGTCCAGGTTAAATACTCAATCTTGGTGGCCAGCTCCCAGTTAAACCCGGGAAACCAACGGATAAAGATCATGGAGCCCACAAATAAGGTTCGAATTGAAAACAATAAGCACATGAGACTAAAATACAGATTAGCCTTCTCCTGTTTGCGCAATAAATACAGCAACAGGTGATACAAACCCATAATTAATGCAATGCCCAACATGAAATATTGTATGGCTTCCTCCCGGTTAACGATGTTATATACAGCGTTAACCTCCCCCAGTCTGATACCGTGTCCTATACCACCGATAACGTTCATAAAATTAGATACCTGAATAATTATCTCTATTTCCTGACTGCCGGTATTAAATAAAACTATCCGGGGTAGATTTTGCGGGATCATGGTTTCTTTTGAAGTTCCTACCATCCCATTGGTTGCTATTATTTTGCCGTCAACCCACATCTTATAGGCAGTGTTAATACCTGAAATATGAAGTGCTTTTAAACTCCCGGGAGGTTGGTCGGTATGTACTACCAGACGATAAGTACCATAACCCTGACCAGTGAGAATTCGACCGCCGACCAGCTGTTTATTCCAATTGGCAGGCACATTAATATAGCTGGCTTTCAATGGCCCGCTTTTAAAACTCTGTGCAGTATACAGGTTTTGCCAGTAAAACTCCCATTGTCCTGCTAGTGGTACTACGGTAAGTTGATCCTGATCCAAACCATGTAAATCCAGTACCCCTTCATGGGCAGTTGGTAGCATGCCGGAATTGGTCGCAGTAACACAGCCGCCCACGCCCAACATCAGCAATAAAAGCATTAATAATAAATATTTACCGGTTATTCTTAAATTCATGTTTTTCAAAAACCTTTGGTCTGATATACTTTTTCCTTACTATTCAGACTATTCGTTATATCCATAAAATAGTCCTGCTTATATGCTATAAGTTGCACAAAGCAGGACTATGCTCCTATTCTTATTCCTGGTTTTTGATTTTACTCCAACTATCCCTTAAGCCAACAATACGGTTAAAAACCGGTGCCCCGGGTTTACTGTCCACATCCAGACTAAAATAACCCTGTCGTAAAAACTGATAACGGTAATCTTCCTGCAATTCAGCTCCGGAAGGCTCCACCAGACAGGAGGTAAGAATTTGCATGGAATCAGGATTTAAATAATCAACAAAAGCTTTTCCGTCTTCCTCTTCATCCGGGTTTTCCCTGGTAAATAAATGCTCATATAACCGTACTTCAGCCGGTACCGCATGAGCTGCTGAAACCCAGTGCAAGGTACCTTTTACTTTCCTGCCGGCAGTTGCTCCACCGCTTTTGGAGTCCGGATCATACTGACAATGTAATTCTACAATGGCCCCGCTATCATCCTTGATAACTTCATGCAGGCTGATAATATAAGCACTTTTTAGCCGCACTTCTCCCCCGGGACGCAGGCGGAAAAACTTTTTGGGCGGATCTTCCATAAAATCATCCTGCTCAATATATATTTCCCGTGAAAAGGGCAGTAATCTGTTCCCCATAGCTGGATTCTCCGGATTGTTCTCAGTCTCCAGCCATTCAATCTGATCTTCCGGATAATTGGTAATAACTACTTTCAACGGTTTTAATACCGCCATGATCCGCATGGCATTCAGATTTAAATCTTCACGGATGCAATGCTCCAGCAGGGCTATATCTACCATGCTATTACGACGGGCAACCCCAATCCGATCACAAAAATCCCGGATTGATGCCGGAGTATAACCGCGACGACGCAACCCGGAAATAGTTGGCATACGCGGATCATCCCAGCCGCGCACATAATTTTGCTCTACCAGCGCCCGTAATTTTCGCTTGCTCATTACTGTATAGGAGAGATTTAAGCGGGCAAACTCAATCTGCTGAGGTCGTCCATGTTTCTCATAGCCATAATCAACATTATCAACTGCCCAGTCATATAAAGGGCGATGATCAGAAAACTCCAGAGTACATACGGAGTGGGTAATCGACTCTAGTGCATCGGAAAGAGGATGTGCATAATCATACATAGGATATATGCACCATTTGTCTCCGGTACGATGGTGATGTGAATGCTGAATCCGGTATAAAACCGGATCACGCATATTCAGATTTGGTGAACTCATATTAATTTTGGCGCGTAAAACCCGTGAGCCATCAGGAAACTCTCCCGCTTTCATGCGCTTAAACAAATCCAGGTTTTCTTCTATGGGCCGTTCCCGATAAGGACTATCCTTACCCGGCTCAGTTAAAGTTCCCCGGTATTGACGGATTTCTTCTGCGCTCAAATCACAAACATAGGCTTTACCCTGCTCAATTAGCTGCAGTGCAAACTGGTATAGCGCTTCAAAATAATCTGAAGCATAAAACATTCGATCTTCCCAGTCAAACCCCAACCATCTGACATCGGCTTGAATTGAATCTACATATTCAACTTCCTCCTTGCTGGGATTGGTATCATCAAAACGCAGATTACACTTGCCTCCATTGGCAGCGGCCAAACCAAAATTCAGACAAATGGATTTGGCATGACCAATATGCAGATATCCATTTGGTTCCGGAGGAAATCGGGTATGTACCCGGCTATCATTTCTCCCGGCTTTCAAATCTTCATTGATGATTGTCTGGATAAAATTAACCGGAAGTCCATTGGTATCAACCCCATCTTCAAGCTCTCCGGCATCGGGGAGATGTTCCTGTGAATCCAAGCTGGACATAAACTGTAAACCTCCTTATGGCAATACCTGAAGGCATATCACCTTCAGAATAATATTCTTTCTACATGATAAAGAATAGCTATCCGGTATTCAAGCACTACCCCTGGTTCAGGCAGATAAATTCATTTTTATATTATAACTAATCCGCAAACTGGAATGAAAAAGCCCCTTTAAGGGGTAAATAATAACAGTAATACTATCTTACTATATAATGAAAAAGGATTTACAATGAAAAAACTATTAACTGGCTTTTTGCTTTTAAATCTGGGCGGCTTTATGGATGCGGCCGGATTCTATTTTTTCTTTGCCCCCAACCAGATAGCTGCCGGAGGGATAACCGGACTATCTCTGGTAATAAAAAGCTATTTCCCTATGTTGCCTTTGGGGATTCTGGTTCTATTTCTCAGTATTATCCTGCTAATAACAGGGTTCCTGCTGATTGGTTCGGTATTCGGATTAAAAACCATTTATTGCAGCATTACTATACCCTTGTATATACTGGCCCTGGAAAAACTAATTCCTTTAAGTCAGCCACTATCTGATGATATGCTTATCCAGTTGGTTTTTGGTGTATTTACCTCCGGTATTGGCCTGGCTATTCTTTTTAATCAGAATGCCTCCTCAGGCGGTACCGATATTTTGGCCCGCATCCTCAATAAATACTATCAAATCGATTTAGGCAAAGGCCTGCTGTTAATTGACTTCTCCATTACCATTCTGGCCGGATTCGTATTTGGTATTGAAAAAGGCATGTACTCCCTGTTGGGTGTAATCCTGTATGGTTTTACCATAGATTATATTATTGAAGGATTCAGCGTCAATCAGAATGTAACCATCATTACCCCCAACAGCTGCCAGGTTCGTGAATTCATTATCAATAACCTGGAACGAGGCGCAACCATCTATACTGCGCGGGGAGCTTACAGCGGCAATGAACATCAGGTAGTGGTAACTATCGTCAGCCGGCGCGAATTTATTCGTTTGCGTAACTTTATTAAAGAGCTTGACCCCCATGCTTTCATAGCAGTTCAAGCTATTCATAAAGTTCTGGGAGAAGGATTTACCCCTCTGGACTAATGGTTTGGAGCCAGCTTAATCCTCTTCCTCAAACCAGGGTAACCAGGCCTCATAACCCTCGGCAATCAAATCTTCGCGGGGGATAAATCTGAGGGCCGCTGAATTTATGCAATAACGCAAACCGGCAGGTTCAGGCCCATCCGCAAACACATGCCCCAAATGGGAATCGGCTCTGGTACTGCGTACTTCAGTCCTTATCATTCCGTGGCTGTAATCCGCCTTTTCCCGTAATACCTCCGGCTTAACCGGACGCGTAAAACTGGGCCAGCCACAACCGGAATCAAACTTATCCCGGGAAGTGAACAAGGGCTCACCGGATACCACATCTACATACAGTCCCTCACGGGTATTATCCCAGTACTGGTTTCGAAATGGCGGCTCCGTGGCATTATTTTGGGTAACCTCATACTGCATTCTATTTAGTCGCTTGCTTAGCTCATCCTGGTCGTATTCACTCCAATATTTTCTGATAAAGCCTGTCCGGCCGGAAGCCTGCCGATAGCGGTTATAATGCTCCGGATTCTTTTTATGAAAATCCTGATGATAATCCTCGGCGATATAAAAAGCACCGGCAGGAAGGATACGTGTTACAACCGGGTCAGAAAACCGACCGCTATTCTCCAGTTCCTGTAAAGATAGCTCCGCTTGCTTACGCTGTTGTTCATCATAATAAAAAATTGCTGCCTGATAGGAAGTACCCCGGTCATGAAACTGACCACCTGCATCGGTAGGATCAATCTGACGCCAGAACACTTCCAACAATTGTGGATAGGACACCATCTGTGGATCATAGGTCACCTGCACGGCCTCAAGGTGCCCGGTATTTCCATAGCAAACTTCTTCATAAGCGGGATTTTCCGTCTCGCCGCCAGTATATCCGGATACTACCTGCAACACTCCCGGCAATGATTCAAATGGAGCCACCATACACCAAAAACATCCCCCGGCAAAAACCGCCTGCTTAACCTGCTCTGACAAAGCATAACCCTCCTTTCCCTTAAGTTTCTGTATCCGGAAGCAAATTCATACAAAATAAGCCAACCTGTCTAAACCAAAATCCAAATCACCATAACTACCCTGACGCCATATTAAAATAAAAATAAACCGCGAAAATCTTAAAAAATCAGCGGAAATCCGCGTCTATTTAAAAACCCTAGTCTATTAAAAAAGCCGCCCTGTTTAAGGACGGCTGATCTTTCTACAACTTCTCGCCGCACTCGGCACAGAACTTGCTGCCCGGCTTCAGCTGCGCCCCGCAACCGGGGCAAAAAGTTTTGGTTTTCAACTGTTCTCCACACTCAGGGCAAAATCTGGCATTAGCTGCCAAAGGAGCCTCGCATTTGGGACAACTGGCCCGGATAGTCTCCCGCCAGTTTTCCTCAGCCAATTTCTTATCCTCTTCCGCCATGGCTGCATGAGCCCAGACTTCTTCTACAGAACGGCTGGCCTGCGCTGCCGACATCTCCACACCCAAATCCGGAGCGCACTCCTTGCATAAACCTTTGCTGTTATTCCAGCAACTCTTGCGGCACACCCAACTCGAACAGCGGGGACATTGAATAAAATCTGGTTTCAGTTCCTGCGTAGCTTCAACGAAAGCCTCATCATGGGCCTTCTCCCATGAGGCAGATCGGACCCGCTCACTAATATCGGCTGCACTATTAAAAAAGCCACCCAATAAACTGCCCGCAGACTCCAATACGCCTGTAACCGTACCGGTAACTGAAGGTTTAAACCGCGTCCTGTAGCCGCTGCCGCAGCGATCACAATAAAACTCAAATTGAAACCCCTTGTTAGTACATAAATCACTATAATTTCTGGTAAATTCAATTCTTTCGGCCATGAATTGCCCCCCTTGTTAAGTCCAAATCCTATTAATTAAATTTTACCAGAAACAAATAGTCTGTTACAGATTAAAATACAAATTGCATGAGCATAATAATAATAAATTATTTATAATAAATATAATAAAGTACTTGTAAAATTTTCATTCCCATAATATAATACCCCTAGGGGGTATTCCCCGGGATAAATATGAATGAGGTGATTTTATGTCCATAGTACAAGCTACTTCTGAAACCATAGCGGATTTAAAAACTGTACTTAAAGACCAGGACATTACATCTAACAGTCTGCGTATAGATGTAAATGTTGGTTGAGGCGGTTCCTCATTTTATCTGGCTCTGGATGAGTCAGCGGACACTGATCATGTACAGGAAATTGACGGACTGAAATTTGTGGTAAATAAAAATCTTTATAAAGTCTATCAGGGTTTTACACTGGAATCGGTTAAAAGCGGTGACCGGACCATGTTCCGCCTTAATCCCAATGTACCTGATTCCAATGAAGGTGGCTGCGGTTCCTGCACCACTTGCGGATAGTACCTGACACTGAAGCCCTCTGGTTAATAAATTTATAAACGCCCCTCTCCCCATTAAAAGGATAGCGGAAGGTAATTCTTCCGCTATCGGTTTTTTAAAACTAAACTATTTTTACCGCGGTGCCGCTGGCAGCAACCATTAACATTCCATCACGGATAACTTCGTAATCAATGTCAACTCCCACCACGGCATTCGCACCCAGACGCTGAGCTTTTTCCATCATTTCATCTACTGCAATCTTCCTGGCTTCGCTTAATTTGGCTTCATAGGAACCTGACCTTCCTCCTACAATGTCTGTTATGCTGGCAAATATATCTCTTACCACATTGGCGCCCATAATTGCCTCACCTGCAACCAGTCCAAGATACCCCTGGATTGATTTCCCCTCAATATTGGGAGTAGTCGTGACTATCATTTATCCTCACCTCCTAAAAATTTAAAATTCACAGGAGCTAACCGTACGGGGAAATGGAATAACATCCCGAATATTACTAACCCCGGTGAGAAACATTACCAACCGTTCAAATCCCAATCCAAACCCGGCATGTTCTACGCCGCCATATTTTCTTAATTCCAGGTACCACCACAAATCTTCATCCTGCATATTCAACTCATTCATACGCCGACACAACATATCATAGCGTTCCTCCCGCTGACTGCCGCCAATTAATTCCCCTACGGCGGGAACTAATAAATCCATAGCCGCCACGGTTTTTCCATCATCGTTACAGCGCATATAAAAAGCCTTTATATCCTTCGGATAATCAGTTACAAAAACCGGGCACTTAAATAACTGTTCTGTTAAATAGCGTTCATGCTCAGTTTGTAAATCATGGCCCCATTCCGCTGCATAGTCAAATTCCTTTTTCGATTGTTGCAGCAGTTCAATTGCTTCCGTATAAGTAACCTGGACAAACTCCTGCTCCACAATTTGTTCCAGCCGCTGCTGTAGCCCCTGATCAACAAAGCTGTTGCAAAAGGCTATTTCTTCGCGGGCATTATCCAACACATAACCGGTGACATACTTAATCATCTGTTCAGCTACCTGCATATCCTCCTGTAAATCAGCAAACGCCATCTCCGGTTCAATCATCCAGAACTCAGCCGCATGACGCGAAGTATTGGAGTTTTCTGCCCGAAAAGTTGGTCCAAATGTATAAACATCCCGAAAAGCTAATGCAAATGCTTCTGCTTCCAGCTGTCCGCTTACCGTCAGGTGAGTATGACGGCCAAAGAAATCCTGGCTGTAATCAACCCCGCCATTTTCAGTATACGGGATTTTTTGCATATCCAGAACGGAAACGGTAAACATTTCCCCTGCACCTTCAGCATCACTGGCAGTTATTACCGGAGTATGAATGTAAACAAAACCTCTTTGCTGGAAAAACTGGTGAATGGCAAAGGCTGCCAGTGAACGAACTCTAAATACTGCTGAAAACAGATTGGTACGCGGCCTGAGATGGGCTATCTCACGCAAGAACTCACGGCTGTGCCGTTTGGGCTGCAACGGATAATCCTCCGCCGCGTCCCCCCGTAAAATAATTTCTTTAGCTTTTATTTCCCAATCCTGTTTGGCTCCGGGAGTAGCAATAACAACACCTCGAACCATAACCGCCGCCCCGGTACGAATTCTGGCTGCCATATCAAAATCAGGCAGGCTATCCTGTTCATAAACTATCTGAATAGTATTAAAATGCGTACCATCATTAAGGCCTAAAAATCCAAAGGACTTCTGATCACGATTGGTACGCACCCATCCGTTTACTACCACTTCCTGATTAATATAATCCTGGTAATTTCTTACCAATTGCCGTACTGATATTTTCTTCATAATACTAACCTAACATCAATTTTTCCAACTCCAGAGGTTGAATATGCTTTCCATCCTTAAATGCCCGCATATTGCCTCCGGAAATTTCATCAATAAGCGCAATCTGGCCTTCCTGCCCTACCCGGCCAAACTCAAACTTGATATCATATAACTCAATGTCCTTTTTAGCCAGTTCAGCCTTTACAATCCCGGCAATCTTGCGGGTCAGGTCCTTTAATACCGCATATTCGTCATGGGATAGAATCCCCAGCATATCCAGTGCATCCTCAGTAACAGGCGGGTCCTGTCGGGCATCATCTTTCAGAGTAATTTCCACAAAAGCATCCAGCGGCTGGCCTTCCTCACAATATTCCCCATAACGGCGGAAAAAGCTGCCCACTGCCCGGTAACGGCAAATAACTTCCAGCCCTTTACCAAACAAAACAGCCGGTTTAACCGTCATGGTTGCCTTATCAATATCAGCATCAACATAATGCGTGGGAATGCCCTGCTGCTCCAACTTTTCAAAAAAGAATCCGGTCAGGCGCAACCCGGCTCTGCCGGCCCCCTCGATAGTCAACCCAACTGCATTGGAACCAGGATCAAACACTCCATCTTCCCCAGTAGCGTCATCCTTGAACTGGAGAAGGTAATTACCGTCTTGCTGACGATAAACATCTTTAGTCTTGCCGGCATAAATAAGCTCCATGGCTACCATCCTTTCAATAGATGCTTCTGCCCAATTATAACGACATATAAAATCAAAAATCAATGCTGCTCTGGAGCCGGTAATTTCTCTATTATTAAATTACCAACCCTTTTATCCATGATTTTAGCCGATTATAAGATGTTATTCTTCCGCAGTCGCTTCCAAAGTATACATTACCCGACTACTTATGGTAGGGTTCACCTTTGATTATTTTAAAAGCCCGGTAAATTTGCTCGGTTAGAACCAGCACCGCCATCTGGTGAGGCAGGGTCATTCTGCCCATGGATACAGCCAGATGGGCGCGTTTCTTTACTGCATCTGACAGCCCCAGAGAGCTTCCCACCACCATGCTGATCCTTGAAGCACCACCCATATTCCATTTATCGATATGCCCGGCCAAATCTTCGGAAGTCATCAGCTGTCCATTACTGTCCAATACCACCAGAATCTCGTCAGAATCCAATAAGGCCAGAATTCGTTCTCCCTCCCGATTAAGCGCCTGTTTTATTTCAGCCTCTCCTGCTCGAGGGCTGGACTTTTCCTCCAGACCATCAACCAGGTCTATTTTGCCATAACGGGTTAACCTTTTCAGGTATTCAGCAATTCCGTCTAAAAAATATTTTTCCCGAATCCTGCCTACCGAAATAATACGATACCTCATTAATAGTTCCCCCTGTGGAATTCTCATCGCAGGCATGGATGTCAGTAACCTTTCATACATAGACCTGCCTTGGATGTCATCCTGCGAAGCTGCCGGTCCAAAAGATATTTTTTGGGGAAAATCCGTAATGTTAACTCCCCGGCCAGCGATATCTCAGCTTAACACATTTTAAGTTTAGTATAAAATGACGGCAGAGTAACAGTATAGTTTGAGGAATAATGCCGCTTGAAGCCATCAGGAAATTTACGAAATTTTCACAATATAAACTTAATTATTCTTATTTCATGGCTTACAATTCTATTAAAAGTATGGTATTTTTTTATATAAAGGGGGCTTGATATGGCATGACTAAAAGTAGTGATATGGTTAACTTTGCAGTTCGTCTGATTTTCAAAGACACTCGGGCCATCGACTTGGACAAAATGGCCGAAACCACACGAAGATCTATGTTTGACCTTTTACGGATCCATGTTAAGAAAATTGAGATTAAGCGCTATGGTCTGTTATTAACTGGGAGAGGCCCTATTCAGGAAATTTTAAGAGTAGGCGAAAATTTCTATGTGCTAACCAACGAAGGCGGATTGGAAATCGTACTGCATATTAATGATGAACCTACCTTCTACATGAAAGAAGGTCGTATTCATGATCTGATGCAGGAAACTGAAGTTAATATCCCCAAATTTGATGATGCCGAACCGGCTGAAGGCGAATTCAACCGTCTCGGTTTATAACTTTCGCAAAAACACCAGGTAAAAAAACCCCGCCTTAAAGGCGGGGTTTTTAATGTTAAATTATATAATACCTATTTTAGTTTTGCTCCCAGACTGGTAAGCTTCGATTCAATATTTTCATAACCTCTGAATATATGTCCGGCTTCATCTATTTCCGTACAGCCATCAGCTGCCAGGGCTGCCAGTACCAGGGCTGCACCTGCTCTCAGATCAGTAGCTCTTACTCTGGCACCGTGCAGTCGGTTGACTCCCTCAACTACCGCTGTATGACCCTCCACCTTTATATTGGCGCCCATGCGCTTCAACTCATCTACACTCTGAAAACGGTTTTCAAATACATTCTCAACGATAACGCTGGAACCCTCGGCCATACTCAGTAACGCCATCATTTGCGACTGCATATCAGTGGGGAACCCCGGATATGGCAATGTCTTTATATCAACCGGATTTGCTTTACCATTTCCTCTGACGATTATGCCACGATCATTTTCCTCTACAATTGTTCCGGTTTCCTGCAACTTCGCAACCACCGGATGCAAATGGGTGGGAATAACATTCTCTACCAGGATTTCACCACCGGAAATTGCCGCTGCAATCATGTATGTGCCAGCTTCAATCCGGTCAGGAATAATGGCATAACGGCCAGCCCGCAGTTCCTCTACCCCTTCAATTTTTATTATGTCGGTACCAGCACCGCGGATACGCGCTCCCATCGAGTTTAGAAAATTAGCCAAATCAACTATTTCAGGCTCTTTGGCGGCATTTTCAATAACACTCTGACCCGGAGTCCGGGCGGCCATCATGATAATATTTTCCGTAGCCCCTACGCTGGGGAAATCCAGATAAACCCGACTGCCAGCAAGGTTTTTTGCATGGGCATAAATATAGCCATGCTCCAGTTTTACCTCTGCTCCCAGAGCCTGAACCCCTTTTATATGCAAATCCATAGGCCGGGAACCGATATCACAGCCACCAGGCAAAGATACTACCGCTTCTCTTTGTCTGCCCAGCATGGCACCCAGCAGCAAATTGGAAGCCCGTAATCTTTTAGCCAGTTCATAGGAAGTTCTGGTCTTTAAATCTCCCTCCGGCGCCTTGATTGATAAACTGTTATCCTCCTGCCAGCTGGTTTTTACCCCGATATCATTTAGAATCTGCAACAGGTATTCCATGTCGCTGATACGGGGTACATTATCCAGAATAGTTTCACCATCAGCCAGAATACTGGCTACAACTAAAACCAGGGCAGCGTTTTTTGCGCCGCTGACTCGTACTTGCCCATTTAGAGGGTTGCCTCCCTCAATAATCAGTGTGTTTTTCAACCAATACACCTCTTTGTCTTAACGGTTTTCCAGATGTTTATAGAAATCTTGTGCAAATTTTTGGTAATCCAAATCCAATGCTTTGGATATTGATTTTTCCAGACTGTATCCCTGATCCAGGTAATTCATGGTCGTAAACAGGGCTTCCTCTCCGTAATGGTTTGCTATATACTCCACTACCTGCAGGGACTCCCAGTAAGCAACTGCCTGATCAGTTTGATCAAAGTGCTTGCCCAATACCGACAATTTATAATAGGTTAATTGCCCACCCTCAAAAGAGGGATCAGCAAATTCAAATCCGGTAATCTTCTTTTCGTAATACTGTGCAATTCCTTCTGTCCACCAGCGATTATAATTGCCCCCGGTCAATTCGTCAACCATTAGATGAACAAATTCATGTACCACGGGTCCATCACTGGCAAACTCCTGTTTATCCTGCGGATCTGCCATCCACTCTTCAGGAGATACAACCCGAATTGAACCCGCCCAGTAGACCCCTAACGCCTTCTCGTTTTTATCCCAGCCAAAACTATTGGCCAGACTGGCGCTATCCGGATATACTACTATAATAGTCTTATTCCGTGGTTCCCGGTTAAATTCCTGAGTGACTTCAGTATAAGCCTCTTCGGCAACTTCTGCTATCATAGCCGAATAGCTGCTATCCAATTCGGTATATTTTATTACAAAATGGTCATTTTCCATTTGACTGAATCCGGCTGTCTGCAGACTTATTCCCTGTCCAACTGCCGCCCGCAGCAATGTATTACCGTGACGCGAAATCACAATAACCAGCAGCAGGACTACAATTAGAATCAAGCTTACCGTCCTGGCCGAATCCGGAAACTTCATCCCCAGCATGGTCAATCTCTCCCCTCGGCCCCATTATACTATGGTATTGGCGGGGGAGGGGTCTGCAAATAGTGGTACTATTCCTTTAAATATTCAGTAACAGTAATTCCTGCCATAGCACCATCACCTACGGCTGTAGATATCTGGCGGGCATGTTTGGCCCGAATATCACCAGCCGCAAAAATGCCCGGGACCGAAGTGCACATCTTTTCATCAGTAAGAATATAGCCATCGTCTGTATCCAGTAGTGAACTCAGAAAATCAGCTGCCGATACCAGGCCAATACTTACAAACAAACCTTCCGTTTCCAGAAATTCTTCCTCACCGGTCAGAACATCCTGTAAACGCAGACGCTGCATTAGAGCATCGCCCTCTATGCCAGTAATGATCCGGTTCAGCTTCATTTCAATATTGTCTTTGGCCAACAGTTTATCCACTGCCGTTTGATTAGCGCGAAACTCATCACGGCGATGAATCAAATAGACCTTTGATGCAATATCGGATAAAAACAGGGCCTCCTTGACTGCCGAATCACCGCCGCCAACAACCGCCACCGGTACGGCGGAAAAAAAGGCTCCGTCACAGGTAGCACAATATGACACTCCCCGACCGAGGAACTCCTGTTCCCCCGCTACCTGCAGCTGACGGCGTTTGGCACCCATAGCTACTATTACCGAACGGGTTATATATTCGCCGGCATTAGTTACTACTTTATGGCCTTCCGGTATTGCCTGTAATGCGTTCACTTCTTCCATACGGATTTCTACACCAAATCTTTCCGCCTGCCGATAAAACAAATCAATTAACTCCGTTCCGGAAACACCAAAAGGAAAGCCGGGGTAATTATCAATCTGATCAATAATAGCTGTATTGCCCCCTAAAACATTGGCTTCCAGGATCAGCGTCTTCAGTTTGGCTCTGCCGGTATAAATGGCTGCAGTCAGACCTGCCGGGCCGCTGCCAATTATAATCACATCATACATGTATTACTCCTCCTGCCTTAAAAAATAAAGACCCTGACCCTAAGGCCAGGGTGATTAATTTCTTAGCGTAAATAACTTAAAGGATTTACAAACGACCCTCCCGACAGCACTTCGAAATGAAGATGTGGTCCGGTGCTGCGTCCGGTGGAACCGACTGCTCCGATAACGGTACCGGCAGACACGGTTTGCCCCTGAGATACATTAATGCTGGAACAATGAGCATAACGGGTAACCAGACCATTGCCATGATCAACTATAATGAACTTGCCATAACCACCCTGATAACCGGTAAAAGTTACATATCCGGCATCAGCTACCCGGATGGGGGTCCCGCTGCGCGGAGCAATATCTACACCCGTGTGGCCGGAACGATAATAATTGGTAATCGGTCCGTAACAAGGCCAGTCAAGTGAACCGGAACCACCGCTACGCGAGGCTACATTGGCCACTTTGGTGCCTTTCACCATTACACGGGCAACGGCTTCCTTGATAATAGTCTCTTGCTTGATATCCTTTTTCTCAACTACTCCATTACATTTGGTGGCTATGTATACTACCTTTTTCTCGCCATTACTGCCAGCTTCCTTTACCCGCACCGTAGTAGGCGAATTCTTATCTACAATAACTTTGGTCTCGTAGGGGATGGTTTCAACTCTTTCCCCTTCAACCTGGGCTACTACCGTTATATACGGTTTACTGGTAACCAGAATCAACTCCTGATCCAGGGAAAGATTTTCGCTTTTTAGATTATTAGCCCGAACAATATCATCAACATACATATCATGACGACGGGCTATCAACCACAGCGAGTCACCTTCTTTGACTATGTATTTCTGAGGATTATCAGTGCCGGTAATTATTTTTTGATATGCATCATCTACTGGAGACACTTTATTGGCATTGACCTTTTGCTCCTTAATTGAAACCTTTTCATCAAAAGCTACCGACAGCAGCTTTTCTCCTTCCTCCACCTGTCCAAAATCCTTCTTTAATTTCGTTAACAGCTTTTTAGCCTCGGTAGAAGTGTTTACACAGGCAACTGTTTTACTATTAACGACTATAGCGGCAGCCATGGTCTTAAAGTTTAAAGCTTTGGTTAACTCCGCTTTCAGTTTGGTTTCTGCCACCAAATCCTGCCTTTGGGCAAAAACGCGTTTATAATCGACTTTATTGGTTAGCTCCAATTTCTGCTGACATTTTTGCTGTTGTTCATTTTTAATATCAGCCAGAATCTTTTCTGCCTGATCCTGACTTTTGACGATAAACTTCTTTTCCGAATCAACATAAACTGCATAAGCGGGGGTTCGAATAACTGTTGCCCATAACAGGAAAGCGGATAGAACGATTAAAAGTCCTATAATTACAGGTTTGCGCCAATTTCTTTGCAAAAATAAATAATTCATAATTAACTCTCCATAAAAATATAAAGTTTATTAGACCACAAATTCTTTCTATTTGTTCCACTATTTCTCCTTCTTTTCCACAATTTTTTCTGAAGAAATATCATGTAACCGCTTGCTGATTTCCAGATAAATAGCGGATTCTACGCGTTTACGGTGCATTTGGCAGGCAATTTCCGCCGGTTGTTCAATCGACTTATTTGTAAAATAATTGTTTGCGTGGCACCCTCCGCCACAATAAAAACGAGCCCAGCATTTTTTGCATTCTTCCTTGTTCAGCAAAGTGTTTTTTCCCAATCGTGTCCTTATATCACTATCCAACTCCCGATTTACATTCCCCATTAGAAAATCTTTCTCCCCGACAAACTGATGACAGGGATAAACATCTCCTTCGGGGGTTACCACCAGGTACTCCACTCCGGCGCCACAACCGGTATGGCGTTTGGCCAGACAGGGACCGCGCTGCAAATCCAGATCATAGTGGAAAAAATGTACATCCTGGCCGGATTTATAATAATCCAGCAGTAACTCAGCCAATTTTTCATACTCAGCCAAAACTGCCGGTAAATCTTCCTCTCTTATAGCATATTCATCTGTGGTTCCAATTGCTGGTTCCAAAGAGAAATTTTTCAGACCCAATTCGGTAAAATGACGGATATCGTTGGTAAAATCGAGGTTTTGGCGGGTAAAAGTACCGCGCACATAATAACTGCGGGGTTTTTTGGCTACCATAGCCTGAATATGAGGAACTATTTTATTGTAACTGCCCTCACCATTATTCATAAGACGCAAGCGGTCATTTACCTCCGGGCGTCCATCCAGACTCAGAATAACGGCGATATCATTATCCAAGACAAACTGCATAACCTCATCAGTCAGCAAAACCGCATTAGTAGTTAAAGTAAAAGCTATCTGCTTGCCATATTGCTTCTCCTGACTGCGGGCATAGGCGACCAAATCACGGACAACCTCCATATTTAACAAAGGTTCGCCACCGAAAAAATCTACCTCCAGATGGGTTATATCCCCGCTGTTCTCCAACAGAAAATCAATTGCCTGGCGGCCGGTTTGACTGCTCATCAAAGCTGAGGGCAGGCCAAAATTGCCCTGACTGGCAAAACAATAACTGCACTTCATATTGCAGCTATGAGCAACATTCAGGCACAGCGACTTTACATGCATATTGGTGAAATCAAAATCCAGTGGTTCCGGATTACTAAACAAGGTCCCGTCTTCCCAGAGGCCGGTCAGCTCCAGAGCAGCCTCCATGACATCCTCGGGATCATATTTACGACTGGCTGCCTCAATAGCTCGGAAAAAATCTCCCTTGAAATAATCAATCAGGCTTATCAAAGTAGCTCCGATTTTATCAACAACATGAATGGCACCACTATTTACATCGACCGCCATTATTATATCTTTGACTTTAAATTGATGCACATTGGCGGCAAAATCATAATCAAACAATATTAACAACTAAGTAATCCTCCCCTGTACCCCACAGAAAAAAGGGGCACCCGCCCCTTAAATAATTCTATTGATTACGGCAAACCTGGTTGCCTACTGTACAGGAAGTCTTGCATGCCGATTGGCAGGAAGCAGTACATTCCCGGCAGTTAATCTTTTCAATGTCACGCTTTAAATTAGGTTTGATAACTGTAACGATATGTTTCATTCTCCATTGACCCCCTTCCCCTTACAACTTCCTGGAAAATATGTATGGCACCCTCCGGGCACACTGATCTCATGCTCACTATCGTTCGCTTTTTTATAATGGAACACCTTTAGATATTACTGATAAAGTCTCATAATTGTCATCCTGAGGAGCTATAGGCGACGAAGGATCTATTCGGGAAGTCAGTAATATTGCATCTTCCACTAACTAGATTCTTCGCTAACACTCAGAATGACACGCTGAGGGTACTTTTTCAACAGTCCCGCACCCTTCGGGCACACTGATCTCATGCTCACTATCGTTCGCTTTTTTTAATGGAGCACCTTTAGATATTACTGATAAAGTCTCATAATTGTCATCCTGAGGAGCTATAGGCGACGAAGGATCTATTCGGGAAGTCAGTAATATTGCATCTTCCACTAACTAGATTCTTCGCTAACACTCAGAATGACACGCTGAGGGTACTTTTTCAACAGTCCCGCACCCTCCGGGCACACTGATCTCATGCTCACTATCGTTCGCCTTTTTATATTGGAGCACCCTCCGGGCACACTGATCTCATGCTCACTATCGTTCGCCTTTTTATATTGGAGCACCCTCCGGGCACACTGATCTCATGCTCACTATCGTTCGCCTTTTTATATTGGAGCGGGAAAAGGGGTTCGAACCCTCGACACCCGGCTTGGGAAGCCGGTGCTCTACCACTGAGCTACTCCCGCTCAATGCATGCCTATTTTACCCTAAGAAAAAAAAAGAGTCAACTCTGCCGTCAACCCTGGAAAAAACATATTAAATGGCGAAGCCGATGGGATTTGAACCCACGATCTCCGGCGTGACAGGCCGGCATGTTAACCGCTACACCACGGCTCCGCGCAACCTGATAATAACACACCTGCCACTTCATTTCAACAATCAGGAATGACCTATTGTAACTGTCCGTTAATTAGTCAGCATCCCCGGCAAAACGGTAGCAATCTGCGGAAAAGCTATAAGTATGGCCAGGCAAACAATAATTGCCAGTAAAAATGGCCATATTCCCTTAAAAATAAGTTCCAATGGCACATCAGGTACGACTCCTTTAATAATATAGACATTCATCCCCACCGGCGGTGTAATCACTCCCATGGCAACTACCAGGACTATAATGACTCCAAACCAAATTGGGTCATATCCCAGCGTATTAACCGCAATCGGATAGAAAATGGGAATAGTCAGTAAAACCAGTGCCAGGGCATCAATAAAACAGCCCAGTACCAGATAAATTAACAAAATGAAACCCATAACTGCAAAAGCCGGCAGGTCCAGAGAACCCGTCCAGTTGGCCAGCTCAAACGGCACCCGGCTTACGGCCATAAACCTGCCAAAAACTGCGGATCCGGCTACCAGCAGCATAATCATGGCCGTGGTTTTGGTAGTGTCAAAAAGGGACTTTTTAAACCCTTCCCAGCTGAGGTTTCTGCCTGCCAGGGAAACCAGCAGCACTCCCATGGCTCCAACTGCCCCAGCCTCAGTAGCCGTAAACCAGCCGGCAAACAATCCTCCCATGGACAGGGCAAATACGATGATAACTTCAAGTAATCCACCCCGCAAAGCGGCAAGTCTTTCGTTCCAGCTGGCTACCGGTCCTGCCGGAGCAATCTGCGGCCGTCTAAAGGCCAGCAGGAAAATTACTGCCATATACAGCAGCATCAGCAAAATACCCGGCAATATACCGGCTATAAACAGTTTGCCTATCGACTGTTGCGTAGCCATACCATACACAATAAAAATAACGCTGGGGGGAATAAGCACCCCCAGCACTCCTCCGGCTGCAACGCTGGCCGTAGCCAGGGAAGTTTCGTAATTATACTTTTTCATCTCCGGCAGGGATATGGCGCCCATGGTAGCCGCCGTAGCCGTATTGGAACCGCAAATGGCTCCAAAAATCGCGCAGGCTGCCTGTGTAGCTATAGCCAAACCACCCGGCCAATGTCCGATAAGCCGGTAAGCAAAAACATATAATCGGGTACCAATCCCTGAATAATAAGCCAGAAAACCCATCCAGACAAACATAGGGATAACGCTTAGTGTATAGGAAGAAAAACTGCTGTAAATCTCCCTGACTACCATATTCATTCCTGCTGATGTCGAAGTCAGATAACTAAATCCGGTAAAACCTACCAGAGCCATGGCAAAAGCAATCGGCATTCTCAGAAATATTAACAGCAAAAAAATAATTAACCCGGTTAATCCCAACATTAATGAACTCATTTAAATACCATCCTGACTGCATCTAATAACTTAATTATGATAACGAAAAGCAAGGCCAGTAAACCAAAAGCAGTCAAATATACTACCGGATATAACGGAATGGAAACCGTACCTGCCAGATGGTTGCTCAGCATCATGCTGCGGGCATAACCTGCCATAAACCATACCGCTGCCCCCCAGAATATAATTACGGACAGATTTATAAAGACTGCAATTACTGCCTGTAATTTATCAGATAACTTTTCAACAAAATACTCTACCGCAATATGCCCATTCTTCAGGGCACAATGAGCCAGGCCCAAACTAATGGCCAGCGTCATTAAAATATTTACATAATCCATCGTACCCATTAAAGGTTTGCCCAGAACCGAGCGCATCAATATATTCATAACCACTACTATAGTCATGGCGGCTATGCAAAACGCTGATATTCTGTCCAATACCCGGCATAAAACTTCAACCCGTTCAGTGTACTGTTTCATTCCCGGTAATGCCTCCTGAAATAACCTTATTTATACTCCTGATTGTACTTATCAGCCAGAGCTTTGACCTTATCAAGAATTTCCTGCCCTTTAAAGCCCTGCTTATCCATGCGGCTTACAAAATCCTGCTGAACCGGACTGACCAACTGTATCCATTTGTCAGCTTCTTCAGGTGACAGGGTGATAATTTCCATGCCATTGTCTTTGATGGCTCCATTCATGGCTGCATCATTCTGTTTATCCCAAAGTCCCATGCCGGCCTGCTCAAAATACTGCCGGGTTACTTTTTCAACCGCCTGCTGATTTTCAGGGCTGAGGGAATTCCATTTATCCTCGTTCATGGTAACGAAAAACAGGGTATTATACAGAAAGGGCGTTTTAGTTATATAACTGGTAACCTCAGCCTGTTTCCATCCATGTAAAACCTCAATGGGTCCCAGATTACCCTTTACCACTCCTTTGGACAGAGCTTCATAGGCTTCAGACTGTGGCATGGCTACCGGAGTTGCTCCCAGACTCTGCAGTGTAGCAGCACTCAGACCGGTGGCCCTGATTTCCATACCCTTCAAATCATTCAGATTGCGTACCGGCTTTTTCGTATAAAGGTCTCCCGGGCCGGTAGTAATAACCATTAACAGATGAGTATCCTGAACTTCAGCAGGATTTAATTCTTTTATTCCTTCCCAGGCAACCTTGCTGGCAACCTTGGAATTATTGTAAGTTATACCCGGCAACTCAAAAACTTCACTTACCGGGAAATTACCCCGGGTATATGAAAAACAGGAAATGCCGATATCGGCAATACCATCTTTTACCCCACCATAAATATCAGCCGCTTTTAAAAGCGTCTCTCCTGGATAACTGGTTATTTTAACCTGACCATTGGTGGCCTGCTCAACTTCCCTGGCCCAGGGCTGAACCAGATCAGTTTCCGCCGGATGTGTAGCCGGCCAGAAATGCGCCAGTTTTAACTCAACTGTTTCAACTTTGCCTGCTGATGTTACCGGCGCTGACGCCTCTTTGGCACAACCCGCTGACATGGCCAACAACAAAACCGTCAATACCCCGGCAACTACCATTCTGCCTGCCCGTAAACTCTTACCCTTCAACACACTACCATCCTCCTAAACAAAATTTTAACTGGACAACAAAAAAAACCCCCGCAGGAGTTTAACAAGGAAAAACAAGTCTCCCTGACTGGTAAAACCAGACCGGGAAAAGACCAGTATCCCTATTCCTACCGTAAAATCCAAACTACCCTTTTTAAAAGATAAACTATACTGCCGCTACCGTTCTACTGCTGTCATAGCAGTACCCTTAAATAATAATTCTACACTATTAGACAAAATCCTGCCAGCAAAAAATGCCCGGCCTCATACTCTTTAACCGGGCCATAAACCGGGTGGGGGTTTAATGCAAAACTACTGAAAATGCACTTTTTAGCCTGTCCGAAAAAAGCTCCTTGTCGCCTGCGGCTCCTAAGGATGACATTTATGATACTTTTTTTGCAGCCTCGTTTTAAAGCCCGGATAATTTTTGCCAACACCTGTACAGCTGTGTTTATCTATACTGATGCCCCGGTATTGTGATTGTGCTTTACTAAAGCGCCGGTGGGACATACTGCCACACATTCACCACAAAAATTGCAATCGGTAAGCTTCAGCGGTAAACCAAATTCCGGTTCGATCAGAGTCTCGAATCCCCGGTCAACCTGTCCAAAGATATGCAACCCTACTACTTCATCACAGACACGAACGCACAGACTGCACAGGATACATTTGCCCGGGTCCTGTATTATCATGCAGTCCTGCTGATTTAAATCTCCTGCCGGGTGTTTTTCTCCGGCCAGGCGCTCCGCATCAGGCTGGTATTCCCCGGCATATTCTACCAGTTTGCACTTCTCAAAGCCCTGGCAGCCACATTCCAGGCAGCGTCCGGCTTCAGCTGTAGCTTCATTCCCGGTATAGCCCTTATTAACTTCCCGAAAATTGTTGCGCCGTTCCTGCGGGGTTAAGTGCGGCATAGACACACGATCTATTTTTATATAATCGCTGAAATCCTCCGCGGTTAATTCTTTTCGCTCAACCCGGTATTTATCCTTATAATCCGGGGTTTCCCGTTCACCCTTCAGCCAGGCATTGATTGAGCGGGCGGCCTTGCCACCCTGGGCGATGGCATCTATGGCTATCTGAGGTCCGGTAACCCCATCTCCGCCGGCAAATACACCCGGGATATTGGTAGACAGAGTATCTTCATCCACCTCAATACTTCCCCATCTGCTAAGGACTACTCCCGACATCCCTGTCGGGTCAACTTTCTGGCCAATAGCACTGATTATGGTATCAGCCGCCAGAATTTCTTCTGCCCCGGGAATAGGTACGGGACTACGCCGACCGGACTCATCCGGCTCTCCCAGTTCCATTTTCTGCAGACGCAGCGCAGAAGACTTGCCCTCGCGGGACAGAATCTCCAGAGGAGCGACCAGAAATTTGAATTCGACGCCCTCTTCTTCTGCTTCTTTGATTTCAACTTCTTCAGCCGGCATCTCCGCCCGGGTACGCCGATATAAAACCATTACCCGTTCTGCCCCCAGCCTTAATGCAGTACGGGCAGCATCCATGGCTGTGTTGCCGCCGCCGACAACGGCTACCGTCTGTCCGGGATTAATTTCTTCGCCCAAAGCTACCTCTCTCAGGAAGTCAATACCCCCAATAACTCCGGGGAGTTCTTCACCCTTGGCTCGCATTTCCGAACTGGACCAGGCTCCAATTCCTAAAAATACCGCGTTATATTCATTAATCAGCTGTTCCAGACTAACATCACTGCCGATACGGGTGTTATAAGCAAATTCCACCCCCATTTTGGCAATAAGTTCAATCTCCTTATCCAGTATGGCTTTGGACAAGCGGTATTCAGGTATGCCATAGCGCAGCATGCCGCCACCCTGAGGCATGGCATCATATACTTTTACCTGATGTCCTTCCACAGCCAGATAGTAAGCAGCTGCAAGCCCGGCCGGGCCGGCGCCAACGATGGCCACTTTTTTCCCGCTGACAGATTTTATTTCCGGTATAAAAGGCTCATCATCTGCCAGGTCAATATCCGCCGCCATGTATTTCAGAGCTGCAATGGATATTGGACTCTCCACCAGTTGCCGACGACAGGCAGTCTCACAGGGATGAGGACAAATACGCCCGATACTGGCCGGCAGGGGTATTTTCTCTTTAATTAATATAAGTGCATCCCGGTACTGCCGATTGGCAATAAAATTAACATAACCCTGGACATCGGTATGGGCCGGGCAGGCTATTTTGCATGGCCCGTGGCAATCACCGGTGTGATCAGACAACAGAAATTCCAGGGTCATTTTACGCGACTCCCTTATACGGGGAGTGTCAGTATTTATTATCATCTCCGGACTGATTTCGGTTGCACAGGCCCTTAACAGTTTACTGTTACCTGCCGCCTCTACCAGGCAGAGACCACAGCCGCCATAGGTTTTTACTCTTTCATCATAACAAAGAGTCGGGATATCTATATTATTGGCCCGGGCAACTTCCAGTATGGTTTGACCTTTTTCAGCCTTTAAGTTCTGACCATTGATAGTTAGGTTTATCATGCTTCCCCTCCTCCGCCTTCCAGAATTACCGCACTGAATTTGGTCGGGCATACTTCCAGACAATTTCCGCATTTTATGCACCGCTCCTGGTCAATAACATAAGGTTGTTTCTTTTCCCCGCTGATACAGTTGACCGGACACTTTTTAGCACACAGACTGCAGCTTTTGCATTTATCAGCATCTATGCGGTATTTAATAAGGGCTCTGCAATATTTGGACGGGCAGGTTTTCTCATTAATATGAGCTTCATATTCATCCCGAAAATATTTAATCGTAGTCAGAACCGGATTAGGAGCACTCTGCCCCAGTCCGCACAGGGAACCTTCTTTAACTTTCCGGCCGATATCTTCCAGTAGTTCTATATCACCGGGTCTGCCTTTACCATCACAAATACGCTCCAGTATCTCCAGCATACGCTTGGTACCAATGCGACACTGGGCACATTTGCCACAAGACTCCTTGCAGGTAAAATCCAAAAAGAAGCGGGCTACATCCACCATGCAGGTACTGTCGTCCATTACTACCATCCCGCCTGAACCCATGATAGCTCCAGTTGAGGTAATCGATTCATAATCAACGGGGATATCAAGGAGACTGGCAGGAATACATCCTCCCGAGGGTCCTCCCAGTTGCACGGCTTTAAATGTCCGGTCTGCTTTGATTCCGCCGCCTATCTGATAAATAATTTCCCTAAGGCTGAGACCCATGGGCACTTCAATCAGACCGCCGTTTTTTATCTTGCCGGCCAGAGCAAAAACTTTGGTACCTTTACTTTTATCAGTTCCATAAGCAGCAAAGGCTTCTCCGCCATTGCCTATAATCCAGGGTACATTGGCCAGCGTCTCCACATTATTGATGTTGCTGGGCCGCCCCCAGTAGCCGGATTCGGCCGGAAATGGAGGTTTTAATCGGGGCATCCCTCTTTCTCCCTCCAGGGAGGCAATCAAAGCAGTTTCTTCACCACAGACAAAAGCCCCGGCACCCTTTTTTATTCTTATATCAAATGAAAAATTATGATTGAATATATTTCCGCCCAGCAAACCTTTTTCCCGGGCCTGGTTTATGGCTGTTTCCAGCCGTTGAATGGCCAGCGGATACTCGGCCCGGCAATAGATGATGCCTTGCGCTGCGCCGATGGCATAGGCGGCAATAGTCATTCCCTCCAGAATTGAGTGGGGGTCACTCTCCAACAGGCTGCGATCCATAAAGGCACCCGGGTCACCTTCGTCGGCATTGCAAATCACATATTTAACCTCTCCCGGGTTATTCCGGGCCGCCTCCCATTTAAACCAGGTAGGAAAACCTGCGCCTCCGCGGCCTCTAAGGCCGGACTTTTTTATCTCTTCGATAATATCTTCGGGGCTCTGTTTTAAAGCTTTTTCCAAAGCTTTGTAACCGCCCCGATCCGTGTAGTCGGTTATATCCTCAGGATCAATTATTCCACAGTTTCTTAGCGCAATCTTTTGCTGCCCTTTTAGAAAACTATTGGGCTGTTCACTGCTGTGAACCAGGTATTTTTCAACGGGCACACCAGCTAAGATATGCTTTTCTATTATTTCTTTGATATTCTCTTCATCAACACAACCATAGGTAAATATCTGACCATTATCATCTATAATATCCAGCAGAGGTTCATTATGGCACATACCCACACAGCCCACGGACTGGACATTCATATTGATACCACGGTTTGCAAGTTCGGCTTCCAGGCTGTGCTTTACCTTTTGTGCTCCGGCAGCTATGCCGCAGCTTCCCAGACCAATGCGCATTTTCATGCCTGTTCGCCTCCCTCGCTGGTTTCCCGGGCTTTAATATCTTTTATTATCTTTACCGCCCGTTCAGTAGTAAGCGGGCCATAAGCCTGCCCGTTTATCATCATCACCGGTGCCAGGCTGCAACAGCCCAGGCAGGCGACATTGCTCAAGGTGAACAATCCATCAGCGGTAGTTTCTCCCGGTTTTATTTTCAGTTCCTCCAGAAGTACGGTTTCTATTCGTTCAGAACCATTAACATGGCAGGCCGTACCCTGACAAAGCAGGATAAGATATTTGCCAACCGGGGTCAGGCGAAACTGGGTATAGAAGGTGGCTACCCCGTATACCTGAGCTGGTTTCAGCTCAAATATGTCAGCAACATGTTTTAAAACTGATAACGGCAAATAGCCATATACCTCCTGAGCTTCCTGCAAAACGGTAATCAAATTACCTTTATCGCCCCGATACTTATCCAGCACTCCCTTTATCAGTCCCAACTCAACTTTATCCTGAGAAAGTATCTCTTCCCGGCTTTTATCCTGGCAGCAATAATTCACCAAACCACATCCCTTTAGGTAATAAACAACCCGCCGGCTTTATCCCGGTTGGTCTCCCGGCATCATTAAATATGAGAGTTTCGCATAATTCAAATAAATCCTTCAATACTGTCACTCTGAGAACATTAATTACATCCGGCAGGATGTACCAGCAACATTAATCACACCCGGAAGGGTGGCAGTACCCATTAGGGTGTAGTCCCTCAGGGGGAGTCTCATAAATGCCGTAGATGCTTCGCTAACGCTCAGCATGACATTTTAGAAATTAAGATGACATTTTAGAAGTTAACATGATAAGTAAAGAAAAGTTAATTATGCAAAACTCTCAATATCTAAAACTCCTCTGCCAAAGTAAATAATTATAATTATAATTATACTAATCATCAGCCCGGGGGTAACCCCCCAGGCAGAAGATAAGTTTACCAAATAGCGTCTATCTGAAACTGCACTGTATGCATTCTTTTATGGTTAAATCCGGTAAGGGGTAGAATAAACCCGATGGATCCATTTTAACCGCCCAGAACATTAACTCAGCCGTTTGCTCGTCAAGTGCCTGAGCAAACACCGGGTCTACACCGCACTGCTTTTGTAAATTGCGTACCTCTCTGGCACAGGACGCTACCAATTCATCATTGCTTTTGCCCAGTGGGTCAACTCCAAAGGCATCGGCCAATACTTCAACACCGGGCAGATAATGTTTGGGATAGTGTTCCATCAGTACCGGTATCAGCACCGCATTGGCTTCACCATGGGGAATACGCAGCTGTCCGCCAACGGCATGAGCTACATTATGAATAGGATAGAATAATCCCGACATGGCAAAGGCCATAATAGCCATGTTGCTGGCTACCAGCATCTTGGTACGGGCTTCCAGATCAGTGCCATTTTTCACAGCTACCGGCAGATACTTACGGATTAACTTGACCGCCTGAACAGCCAGGGCATCAATCATACAGTTGGCACCCGGAGAACTAATGGCTTCAACCGCATGGGATAAAGCATCAAATCCGGTATCAGCTGTCATTTTCGGGGGTAAGCCCACCGTAAAATCAGGGTCAAGAAAAGCATAATCAGCCGGCAGATAAGGATGCAGAAGATCTCCCTTGACCTTCTGTTCCTCGTTGTAAATTACCGCCAGAGGAGATGACTCCGATCCGGTTCCGGCGGTAGTCGGTATAGCTATATGCGGCACATTCAGTGGTTTTCCCATCGGAGCCAGATAGGGACCGATATTACCCGGCATAATATCCTTTATATCAGTAACCTTCATGCCCAACATGGCTTTAACCCCTTTGACCGAATCCAACACGCTTCCTCCGCCCACCGCCAGCAGACCGTCCACTGCATTTTCCCGGCACCAGCGGGCACAGTCATTAATTACTCTCATTACTGCATCCGGTTCAATCCGGTCATAAACACCAACGATGGGGGGTTGACCCTGGACCTCAAAAAGCTCCTTTACCTGATCAATTATACCTGCCTTGACCAGGCCTTCATCGGTAATCAGACCAATGCGTTTACAGCCCATTTCTTCAAAACGCTGGGGTACGAAGGTACGGCAACCGGAACCTACTTCAACCTTGCCACGGTAATCCCAAACAAAATACTTTGGTATTGTCATCTTCAAAACCCTCCTGTCCCTATTTAATAGAACCAATCAAAAGATTGAGCAGCTTTTCCGTTCCATCAGGGGTTAAATCCTGGCACACATGTTTGACTTCACTGTAGGCTAAGAGTGAATGGTAACAACATTCTCGTCCATAACCGCTTTGTTTATATCCTCCAAAAGGAGCATCCGGTCTGAGTACATGCCAGTTATTTATCCAAACCGTTCCGGTACGCAACCTGGAGGCAACTCTCTGCGCCCGGTTGGCATTGGTACTGCATACGCCTCCGCCCAGACCATACATACTGTCATTGGCCATGGCGATGGCTTCTTCTTCATCATCATAGGGAATTACGCATTGAACCGGCCCAAATATTTCTTCTCTGGCATGGGTCATTTGATTATTGCAATTAATAAAGATGGTTGGTTCGAAGAAAAATCCCTTTTCATATATGCCATTAGTTAAACGATTGCCGCCATAAGCCAGCTCGGCCCCTTCGTCTCTGCCAATCTGCACATAATTCATAATGGTACGCAGCTGATCTTCATTGGCTATGGGGCCCAGATCAGTCTCCATATCCATCTGGTCACCGATAACCATCTTCTTAATCTTCGCAATCATGCGTTCCACCAGTTCATCCTGCATATTTCGCGGAACAAACAATCTGGTACCCGACTCACAAACTTGTCCGGAATGAAAAAGGAAAGCCAGCAGGCACATATTGGCTGCTACTTCCATATCCGCATCATCCAGCACAATAATCGGGGACTTCCCGCCCAGTTCCAGAGTCACCCGCTTAATGCTGTCGGCTGCCATATGGGCTACCTGGCGCCCAACCTCGGTAGAACCGGTAAAAGCTATTTTATCAACCTCGGGATGCTGAGCCATGTAATTCCCGGCAGATGAACCGGGGCCGGTTATGACATTAAAAACTCCCGGGGGAACACCCGCATCGCTGAGCAGTTTGGCTAACTCCAGCGTAGTCACCGGGGTAATACTGGCCGGTTTAATGACCAGGCTGTTGCCCATAACCAAAGCGGGGGCAATTTTAAATATAGCCAGAATCAGCGGGAAATTCCACGGAGTTATACCTGCGCAAACACCAATGGGTTCCCGTTTCCAGTAACTATGCATGGGGGCTACCCAGGGCGGTGAAAAAAAGGCGTGCTCCACGCGGGGAAGCTCTTTGGCTATCATTGCTGAAAGCAACAGGGTAGCACTGACTTCAGCTGCATCAACTGTAGTCGTACGCCGGATAGTTGCACCGGAAGTCAGAGACTCCAGGTAAGCCAACCGGTCTTTATTGGCCACGGCCAACATAGCAGCATTCATAAGTACCTCAGCTCGTTCATCTATGGATTTTTCAGACCAGACACCTGATTCAAAAGCAGCCCGCGCACTCCCCAGAGCTTTATCCACATCCTCCTGGTTGCCGCGGGGCACCCGGGCTACCACTTCGCGATTGGCCGGATTAATAACTTCCATGAACTCCCCCGAACAACCAGGGGTCCAGTTCCCGTCAATAAACATCTGGTATTCCATGATATCCGCCATTAATTATTCCTCCCCTACTAAAAATTAGGCCTTAATTAACCGGTACATTCCCACGCCTCCTTTTGTCGTCCGGTTAGTCGACCGATATAATACAAAAAAAAGGGTCGCTGATCAGCGATCCAAATATTTAACTATGTCATCCAGAGGAATAGCCTCCCCCCCTACAATACGCTGAATAATCAGCCCGTCAATAATAGCAACTATAATAAACGATAAGGCCCGCGCCTCATCTTCTTTAAACTGCCGCACCTCAAACTGTAAATCCAATTCCTCCTTTATAAGAGTACGCCATTCCCGGTAACTCTCCTGAAACCGCTGCCGTATATGCTCGTTATTTAATACCGCTTCCTGCAAAAGATACAAATGCAGCTTATTTCGGGTTTCAGCTTCCAGGAAGGAGCAAATCACCACTTTTAAAATCTCCGCAAAACTGGTCTGCCCTCTGATATTCTCTATCCACCGGAGAATATTACTCTTAACCAGCATGAAATGCTGCTGAGCAATGTCATATATCAGATCATCTTTTGAGGGATAGTAATAATGCAAAGTACCCTTGCTGATACCGGTCTCACGGGCGATATCCGCCAGACTGGTATGGTTTATTCCCTGCTCCATCATCAAGCGACTGGCGGTTTGCAATATGAGCTGACGATTATTACCTGCTGCGGGGGCATCTTTTTTATTCAAATTCATTTCTCCTAATCAATCCTATTAGTCGGCCGGTCAACCGACTGTATTAACTTATAAATATCAGGTAGAAGATAAATTGTCAAGCGTTTAATAAAAAGTCACTCCCATATACTTTTTAAAATTTTATCACGCCTGTCCGAATTGTTTTTTACTACTTTTGATAAACATATACATCCCGCTGAGGATAAGGAATAGAAATGTTCTCCTCATCAAAACGTCGCTTGGCCGCCTCAATCAAATCAAAATATACACTCCAGTAATCATCGGTTTTAACCCAGGCTTTAACCGAATAAATAACTGCACTATCTGCGTGCTCCGACATCCTGACAAAGGGTTCCGGTTCCGCCAAAACCCGAGGATGATTATTTACCATATCTTTTAATACCTTAATAACCTTGTCCGTATCGGCTTCATACGCTGCCGTAAAAGACAAATCCACCCGGCGCGTATCCTTGAGGGTGAAATTGGTTATGCTGCTATTGGATAAAACCCCATTAGGTATAAGAACTACCTTGTTATCAAAAGTAGCAACCCGGGTATAAAGTATCTGTATAGCTTCAACGGTTCCACTGTAACCATTGGCTTCAATAACATCACCCACCTTAAAAGGCCGAAGGGTCAGTAAAATCACCCCGCCGGCAAAGTTAGCCAGATATTCCTTAAGTGCCAGCCCCACCGCAAAACCGGCAGCAGCAATTACCGCCACCAACGAATTGGTATCTATACCTAGCAGGCTGATAATTGATATAGCCAGTAAAATCTTCAGCGAAATATCGGTCAGTGACAATATAAACGGCTTTAGCGTAGGGTCCATGGACGATCTATCAACATACTTCCTTAATTTCCCGATAATCCATTTGATAAGCATTAAACCAATTATCAATGCCAGCAATGCCAGAGCTATGCTCTTGGCCACCGGCATGGCCATATCAATATACTTATTATAATCAATCATCGACTAACCCCTCCTGTTTTGCATACTCTATATAATATAGAAGCTTTCTGCTATAGTAAAAACAACCACCCTGCCAACTGTCACGCTGAGCGACAGCCAAGAGTCTTGCAGGTATCCACTAAAAGCATGGATAATATTTTAAATTATATAAACAATTAGAAGAACAGCTAATATTGCAAAATCCTAAAACAACTACGCTTAAAGGAGACCGGTCATGAAAATTGGCTATGCATGTCTTACCATCGGAGTACCTGATACCAATTTTAAAAGCTGCCTGCTTAAAAATGCCAGTGAAAACAACCTGTATGAATTAATCTATCATAACCTGAACGCTCTTGAAAATATTATTGACTATAATATCCAAAATCAACTCCTGCTATTTCGAATTACCTCCGGCCTGATCCCGTTTGCCGGCACTTCTGCCAACACCCTGGCCTGGCCGGACATCTTTGCCGACCGGCTGGCCCAAATCGGGGAAAAGATTAAAAGCAGCGGCATGCGCGTCTCCATGCACCCCGGACAATATACAGTTTTAAACTCACCTGACCCCCAGGTAGTTAAAAATGCCATCAGCGACCTGGACTATCACGCTCAGGTCCTCGACAGCCTGGGACTGGACCGGCAGCATAAAATCGTTCTGCACATCGGTGGAATTTACAACGATAAAGTAGCGGCTCAAGAAAGATTTATCAGCAACTATCATCACCTGCCTGAAACCGTAAAACGGCGTCTAATCCTCGAAAATGACGACCGTTTATACCATATCGGCGATGTGCTGGACATTGCCGCCCGCATAAATCTGCCGGTAGTATATGACAACCTGCACAACCAAACCAACCCCTGTGAAGGTAAAACAGATAACTGTAAATGGATAAACCACTGCCGGAACACCTGGGGGAAAAAAGACGGCCCGCAAAAAATGCACTATTCACAACAGGACCCGCAAAAGAAACCGGGCTCACACTCCGGCACCATCCGTATAAAAGAATTCATGGAATTATATGAACACCTGGGCCGTACCGACCTGGACATCATGCTGGAAGTAAAAGATAAAAACCTCTCGGCCGTAAAATGTAACAACTGTGTCTCCACCGCGAAAACCATCAAAACCCTCGAAACGGAATGGAGTCGATACAAATACAAAGTCCTGGAAAACTCGCCCTCCGACTATACAGAAATCAGAACGCTGCTCAAAAACAAAAACCAATACCCGGCCGTCTCCTTCTATAGCTTAATCGAACAGGCCCTGCAAAAAGAAATCCATCCCGGACAGGCCATAAACGCTGCCCAACACATCTGGGGCTACTTTAAAAACACCGCCTCAGAAAAAGAAAAAAGCAGCTTTGCCAAACTGCTCGCAGAATACAACCAGGGTCAAACCCGCCTTCAAACCATCAAAAACTTCCTGTGGAAAATGACCCTGAAATATAACCAACCCTATCTCCGGGATTCATATTACTTCATTCTGTCACTCTGAGCGTAGCGAAGAGTCTCACACTCGCCTCGGATGGCGTACAAATATATTAAAAGGAAGGGGTTCCGATATGCTGATAGAACAAATTGATACCCTGGCAAAAACACTGATCAAAGAGGAAAACGGCCCAAGAAAAGTGGAAATGCTACACCGGCTAATACAGCAATCCTGCCAATACATAACCATCGTAACCGAACACACCTGGGCCCTGCAAAGAGCCGACAACCAGGAAGAGATTATCCGGATTGATAAAAGCAGAACCAGCACTCACAATGCCCTCATAGCAACCATAACCGCTGTCAACCGCCTATGCACCGATCGGGATCTGCCCCCCCTATACCAAGGCGAAAATGACCGCCGGCAAATGGGCGACTTTGCCCTGGAACTGGTAAATGAATACTTTAAGGCGAGGGTGTAAGGGGATATCAACTTACCATTGTTCAATCCACGCACCCGCATGGGGTGCGACATATACCCCACGGCTACCGACGGAGTTGGCGCGGGTTTCAACCCACGCACCCGCACGGGGTGCGACATTGGAGAGTGAAGGCTTATCCCATTTTAATCTATGTTTCAACCCACGCACCCGCACGGGGTGCGACCAGTTGCGAGAGGTTGAAAGCGAATTAATTTCTCTTAAGTTTCAACCCACGCACCCGCACGGGGTGCGACAAATGGTACCCCTTCGCGTTCAGTCTGGATCATCTGTTTCAACCCACGCACCCGCACGGGGTGCGACGTTATCCCTGTTTGTTGTATGCCGGGGAAAATTGTTTCAACCCACGCACCCGCACGGGGTGCGACGTTATCCCTGTTTGTTGTATGCCGGGGAAAATTGTTTCAACCCACGCACCCGCACGGGGTGCGACAGCCATCATTTGTAATAGCGGGTACCTTTCCCTTGTTTCAACCCACGCACCCGCACGGGGTGCGACATAAGCCGGTTTTCCTCACACTCACATTTCAAGAGTTTCAACCCACGCACCCGCACGGGGTGCGACACTGTTGCCTGAGTTCGGGCTCTGATATGCGTTTTTGTTTCAACCCACGCACCCGCACGGGGTGCGACTCTGTTTCTGTTATACGATTTTGCATTGATTCACGGTTTCAACCCACGCACCCGCACGGGGTGCGACGCTGATAATTCCCTCATACCCAGGCCTACTTCACAAGTTTCAACCCACGCACCCGCACGGGGTGCGACACGGGAGTCCCGACGCTGGTGGCCTGTTCGTAGACGTTTCAACCCACGCACCCGCACGGGGTGCGACGAGCCAACTGACATGTAATTGTTATGGTTTGCGTTTGTTTCAACCCACGCACCCGCACGGGGTGCGACCAATAATAACCTCCTAATTATTCGTACCTTCCATGTTTCAACCCACGCACCCGCACGGGGTGCGACCCAAGCAGATGTTTATATTTAACCCCATTAACATGTTTCAACCCACGCACCCGCACGGGGTGCGACCGTCTAACTTGCCCCGGATTCAACAGAAACGAAAAGTTTCAACCCACGCACCCGCACGGGGTGCGACAATTACTAGCTATTGCTACAGGGTGGGGGACTGAGTTTCAACCCACGCACCCGCACGGGGTGCGACTTTAATGTAGTACCATTTTATTAATATATAAGTTAGTGTTTCAACCCACGCACCCGCACGGGGTGCGACTAGGTTTGTTCATGCCGCTAACATGTATTGTTATCTTGTTTCAACCCACGCACCCGCACGGGGTGCGACAATGCATAAACAGATAATAACCAATGATTTTAAAGTTTCAACCCACGCACCCGCACGGGGTGCGACTAGGATTTCACTAGCTCGTCAGAGGGTTTAATCCGTTTCAACCCACGCACCCGCACGGGGTGCGACAAAATCGAAGCAAAAAACCATGCCCTTACAAAAGGTTTCAACCCACGCACCCGCACGGGGTGCGACTTTATCAAGTTTATTAAAATCAGCACGTATAAATGTTTCAACCCACGCACCCGCACGGGGTGCGACTCAACGATCCTGATATTAAGTATTCAATG
>Ga0209723_1001432_pt1 | contig 37093 bp, 50 predicted proteins | sample BiotimSIPDNA_2_FD_185750 | JGI IMG/M metagenome (GOLD analysis project Ga0209723, IMG submission 185750) | Anaerobic biogas reactor microbial communites from Washington, USA - Biogas_R2 time_0 SIP DNA (SPAdes) (version 2) | ecosystem: Engineered > Bioreactor > Anaerobic > Unclassified | place... | reverse complement strand
TACGGAGTTTACTCAGGGGGTTCTTCTTGTCCAAGTTTTAATGACTGCACTATTGACACACAAACTTTCAGTTCAAGTTGGAGTTATAGTAGTGCGGATAATGGTAGGTTTCAGCCTTTCTCAACTCACCCATACATTTTAAGGGGAATATATGTTGCTGTTACTTCTGCTACTTCTGGTGTAACACTTGATTTAGGCACAACTGTTTCGGGTACAGAGATTGCTTCTGACATAGACATTTCATCTACTGGAAATAAATATTTTAATTTCACTTCACCTGTTGAGGTTGCAGGTGACGGATACTTTTACGCTACTCCAAGTGGTGCAACAGCAGATGATGCTTTCACAGTGTACTATGTAGTTAGTACTAATTACGCAACCAGTTATGGTGCAGTGATTGACACTAAAGGCTATATGTTGATGAGTGGCTGTACCGTTGTAAGTAATGGTGCAAGTGATGCACTGCGAATAAACAGTAATTCAGTTAGTTATCCACATTTTAAGGTGACTAATTGTCATTTGGAAAGTTTGGATGCTACTAACCAGTACGCTGTAAGTGCAAGTGGTGCGTTGGCTGATGCCCCCATATACAATAGTGTGTTGGTGCATAACTTGTTGAATGTTACTCCTGATGCTGGAACTCAGCAGGGAACGAACTGGCAAGACCCATTAGTGGCTTACCAAGAAGCGTTGCCATTGACGAATGAGTATGTGACTAAGTTGCTGAATTTGGTTGCTAAAGAAAGACTTGACCACACAAGCTTATACTTCACCCGTGTACCGTTAACTGATTTGATTAGTCTTGAAGGCTTAGAAGGTAAAGATTTGGATAATGCAATTTTAGCGAATAAAGACATTGAAGTGCAAAATGCGTTGTTGATTAAGGAAGCTAAATCTTTAGCTCAAATAGTGTTGGAACGCACAGATAAGACGGTTGAGGAGCTTGTGCCAGCAGATAAAAAGATTGCTCCGCCAGTGTACCTTAAAGAATCACCCATAAAATAGTGAGGGGAAAACGAGATGCGTAAATGGAAAATTAAATCAAATGAAAATATTTTACCTCCTATTTTTGTGTTAGGAAAAGTAGACTTTACTGACTATAAAATATTGGGTGGTAAATACAACCCAGATTGTTATCCTGTTGGACAATATAAAATAGTTAATGAAAAAGAAATAGTTGAGGAGGCAACCAAATAATGCAAAATTTAGTTAGTTCTAGTACAAGAACTTCAGTTACAAATGTTCCTGTTCAATATTATAAAGTTTCTTTATTTTCTTTATCTGAAAGTTCAATTCGTAAAACATGGTTACAACCTGAAAAAGATTTTGAGGAATGGTTGAACTATGAACAGTCAATAGAAAGTTGGCTGGATAAGGTTTCATCGGAGGATTATATAGAATGACTTTATATCCTAAAATAACAACAGAAGATATACGTTTGACTCTAAACGGAGTATATAGCGGAAGCGTTACAAATCCTTCTGGTGACATGGGCGCTTATTATTTCTTTGGAAAACAAGTAAGTAGCGGAAGTCTGTTGGCACAAATAAACATAGCTAATTATTATCTTTATGACCTGCTTGGAAAAAGCATTATGGATGTAACTTCTGCTTCTGATGAAGTAAAATATTATCACATAAAAACTGCAGAGTTATCATACGCTTGTTTCAGAACTATGGTAACACTCAGTGGAGGAATTATAACTGATGGTTTCAGTTGGCGTGCGGGAATAGAAGTTACAGCGCCTCACATAACTGAAGGGTACAATTCTTTGATTAATGGATTCAGGGATTCTGCCTTACAGCACATAAGGATATTGATGCCTATTTGTTACACCGCCGAGGGTGAAATGACTAACGTGAGTATAAGCGAAACTTGCACATCTTTGATGTAGGAGTTTTTGAATATGGATTGGGGAATAGCAAAAGCACAAGCAAAAAGTATAATCGCAAATAATGGTGAAACCTTCCAGTGGTTAGTTCGTTCGTTTACAGAAACAAACCAATATGATGTCAATAACACAGGAACATATGGTTATGGAGACCCATTAGTTACTTATACAACTGGCAGTTTGGTGGCTATAATGGAACCTATCAGAGAAACTGACGTGCACATAGAAGCTGGATTCTACGCAGACGACTACAAGCGTGTTTACGTAGACCCTGATACAACTTTGTCACAGCACGATTTGCTGATTTATCCTAGTGGAACAGGAATAAAGTATCTAGTTTTGCCAGAAAAAACTTGGGACGCTGATGGGTACAACATAGTTCATATTTATATGATTCGTAGGTTGGTTCCAAGAAGTGGTTCATATTATTAAACTTGAGGTAGTATAAAAATGACATACAGTCCAGAAGATGCAAATCCATTATACTATTCTGATTTAAATAGTATTAACGACGCTGGACTGGAAGTTATGTTAGCTCTATATAAATTTTGGGGCTTATCGGGAAGTTTAGCTTCAGGTTCAGTAAAATTCAGCACAGGTCCTTATGATAACAGATTTCAGAATCCTCAAGTAGTTGTGACATCTATGGGTTGTGATAGAACAACACCTTTGTGTATAGGTTCTACAGGCTCTTATTACCAAGATTTTGAACAACTAAAGATAGATATTTTTGTAAGAACTAGCACCGATTCAAACACTAGTATAGGCTCTGCAAAAAATAATCTAAGATTGATGCGCCAAGAAGTAGATAGGCTATTGAGGTCAGGAAGTAGGTTCAATAATTCAACTGACGAAAGATTTATTATAATGGACGAATGGAAACGTTTAGATTTAGCCAATGCTGTTCCACCTATAATGAGAATCCAGGAAAAAGTGTTGCTTATAAAAACCTTTAAAGGAGTAACTTAAAATGTCGTATGTTGGTTGGAATACAAAATTCAGAATCGCTAGTACATTGGATGGTGTAACAGGTTCAAGTAGAACTGGAACTCAATTAGATGGTGTTACTAAATTTACTTATGAATATGGAACAGGAGTAAAACCTATAAGAGAAGTTGGTCGTAGGGAATCTTATGCAAATTTAGAGCAAAAAATTTCATTGAGCGGTACAATAGAAAGGTTTTATACAGGGTCTGGTATTCTAGGTTTTGTGAGGGGAACTAATGAAACTGGTTCTATGAGTTATTTCTATTTAGGATATTATCCATCAGGTGAAGTTTCAGGGCAACCTTACGAAGCTATCGACAGAATGAAAGTCACTAATTACAGAACATTATCCGTACCAGGTGGAACACTCAGAAAAGAAACTTTGGACTTTGTTGGTATTAGAGTTTGGAGTGGGAGTCTATGAGTGTAACATTAACTGACTCAGTCGGAAATCCTTTAAATTTCATAGATGGACATTTTAGTGCTACCGACTTTGATTCGGATGATTTTGTTACTGACTATTATAGCTTAGACATAATATTTACAAAAGTTAATGAAAGCGTACCTAACAGGGAAGTTTTGATATATTATCCTTCAGGTTCTATTAATCCAACTTGTTATGACATACAGAATCTTTATAAAAAATGTAGAACCTTTAACGTAGAAGGAAAGATACTTATTTTAAACTATAATGATTCACAATACGCAAAGGAATATTTTAAAAATGATATAATAGGTACAACTGGTAGTATTTATGGAACAAATATAAGTTCTACATCAATTTTTTATAATAAAGTTACATTTTCAGATGATGAAAAAGAACCTTTAGTAATAGGGTTTAATTTTGAACTAATAGAAATAATTTAATAAAGGAGGAAAAAAATATGCCTACATATTCAGGTTGGCAGTTAGATGTAAAAGTTGGAACAAGTCTAATTAGTGTTACTGGAAGTAGTCCTTCAGCGGCTTCTGTTGACGGAATTCAGAGTATAAACTATGACTATGACAATAAAATCGAAAGGCACGAAACTACTGGAACAAGACTAGTATACGCTATAACAGAAGGTGTTATAGATGTTTCGGGAACTATGGAACGATTCTGGACAGGCTCGGGAACTGATAATTGGACAAGAGGCGCAAACGAAACTGGTTCATTGACTACATACTATATAGGAATCTATCCCAATGGCGCAGTGTCAGGACAGCCTTACATAGCGTTATCTGAAGTTAAATTCGGAAAAAGTGGTAAATCTCATAAGCCAGGTTCTAGTTTGATGAATGACGAAATAACTTTTACAGCTGTCAGGATATATTCAGGAAGCCTTTAAAAATCTCTTATATTTTTTAAAGAAAAAGATATAGCTTTTTTATTAAAAAAAGCTCAAAGGTTCTGAGGAAGAATCTTTAAACAAAATAAAATAAAACCGAGGAGGTAAAAAAATGAACGAAGAACAAATAACTTTAGATTTACAAGGAAACTTGTACGTCGGCAAAATAGATGGTAAAGAATTTGGGTTCAAAAAACTGACATGGGGAGAAAAGAATAAAGTTTTGACTATAAGTCAAAAACTAAATCCGCAGACAGGTCAGTTAATGTTTGACATAGAAATGTTTAACATAAATCTGTTGTTAGCAACAGTCAAAAAAGCCCCTTTCAACATAAGCAAAGAAGGATTTGAAAACTATCCAGACGCCAGGCTTATTGACAAACTTCTGAGTATTGCTACACAGATGAATATTGCCGACCAAGTCACAATCCAAAATTTGTAAGTGAGGTAATGAGCCCTGCTTCGGCGAACCCTCTTATACACGAAGCATCTTTAATGGAAGAATTTGGAATAACGCCAGACCTATTGGAAGACCAAGTTCTGGAACTTCCATCTTTTACCAAATTTCTGAAGTGGATTTTTGGAAAACCTTTGAGGCTTACATTAAAGAAAGGAATCGAAGCAAAAAAGATAGATTTATTATTAACTATTATAGACCAAAAAAATATAGCGGAACAGGATGCGTTTAAGAAAATGACAACAGGTGGAGGAAAGCCGTTTTGAGTTCAAGTGAAAGTGGTGGAGAAGTTAGATTTATCATTAATGTTGAAGGTAGAGATGTTAGTGCTACTGAAACATTAAATAATGTAAAGGCAACAGTTCAAGAAACAGGAGTAACTTTTAATACCGCTTCTCAACAAGTTACAGGCTTTACTTACGCAGTCAATGGAATGAATGTAAAAGTTGGTGGTACAGAAAAAGTCATCCGCAACGCTTTGAATCCTGTTCGAGTTATGAGCAAAGATTTGTGGGCGTTAGGCTATTCTTTAAACAGATTGAATATTTACTTTTTGGGTAACAACGAAACAGTAAAAAAATTTACTCATTTATTGATTGGTGCAGGTGCGGCTCTTAGAATTGTTTCCATTATACAGAATTTAACTAACAATACTCAACTTATGAATTCAGCTATAAAAGCGGCAACTGTAATTTGGAAACTATTTAATATGGAATTAAAAATGAGTGCTTTCTGGGTTAGTGCGGCTTCATTTGGTATAGGTATGTTAGCAGGTGCCGCAACATTCGCGGCTGTTTCAGCATCGGCTCCAAAATCTTATGCGTCTGGAGGAACTGTACCTTCTACTGGAATGTATTATCTTCACAAAGGTGAGACAGTTTCCAATGAAGTAGGACCTGATTACAGTCAAGTAAATATAAATATAACAACTGGACCTTTAAACAGTAGTATGGATGTAGATAGAGTTTTCAATGATGCCGCTATAAGAATGGCACGAGAAAGAAGAAGGAGAGGATTGTAGAAATGACAACTACCTTATTAACAAGTTCTGGCTCTACAGTAAATTGCTGGGTAGAAAAGATAACTGAAGTTAAACAGCAACGAACAATAATAACAGACAATCCCACAGCTACAGGAGACTTTATACAAAATCTGGGAACAAAATGCAGAACATTCAATATAACAGGTGGAGTGACTGGTTCTGACGGAATTTCTCAATTACGGTCACTTCCTGGAACTACAGGTTCATTAACCTTTACAGGGTTCTATGGTGGAGATATGATTCCACAAGCACATATATTTTACATAGACATGAATTTTGATGATACAGAAGCAGAACCAACATTAAGAGGATTTAAATTAAGCGCAGTAGAGGTTATATAAGATGGGCTTAACTAGACCAGTTTATATAGTTCAACTAATTAGTGGCTCTACTGTTAAACATACTTTTTCTTCTGGTGGAGAAAATAAGATACGCTCTTTGAGTGTAAAACCTGGAATGACTACAACTATAGGTAGTTTCGAACTTACAGTTCCTGACATAACTGGAAGTTTAACTGTTCCAGGAGCCTTCAAAGATATAAAGCCTTTTGATGATATAAAAATTTGGTACGGCTATGAGGGACAAGTAAGTACACATGACAACCCTGATTTTGCAGGAAAGATAGAAACTATAGTTAGTAATCTTGACAGTAACGAAGGGTATACTAGAACTTTCATAGGTTCTGATTATGCAGAATGTTTTACAAGAGTGTTAGCTAATAGAGGATTTATAAATCTTTCTGGGGATACAATAGCTCAATATTTGAGAAATCTATGTACAGGTTCAACTGTTGGAAACTTATCATCAAGTAACGATTATATGGCGGGTGACGCTAATACTTATACTTTGGTACTGAATAACGAACCAGTTATGTCAGGTATTAAAGAATACGCTGATAAAGCTAGTATAGATACTATGGTTACTTGGAATAAATATTTCAGAGATTTCTACCGTCAAGAAAATACAGGTTCAGAAACATTTGTTTTAGGCACAAATATTTTAGATTATTCTATAACCCGAGAACTCAAAGATATAAAAAATGATATATATGTTTTTGGAATGCGTGACGATTCAGAAATAAATGGTTCTGATGAACCTATGAATCACGATTTATATACAGAAACAGATATAGGTTTAAATTGGTCTGCCGCAGTTTATAGTGGAAGTGGAACTCATGGTTTGGTTCCAACACAATCTAATTTAGCGGACACAGTTGCAAGTGGAAGTTATAATACTCTTGTATCTTGTAATATAGGTGATGAAGATTGCACAGTTTGGGCAGAAGTGGCCATTGAACCACGTATGTTAACTGATGGAGATTTTGTACACTTTTATTGTTACCCAGATAATGTTTTAGACATATCTTTAAGCTCAGTAAAAACTAGCGGTTCAGTAATATTATATACTAACGCCGATAACTTTTTTGTATGCCAATTAGAAGGTGCTAATAGAAAACAATCTGGTATTCCATTCCAAGCCAGTTCTGCAACAGAATACACTATAAATGTAGGTCCAAATTATGAAGGAGTAAGTGAAACTGGTTCTTATGGAACACAAACTGGTTCTTATAAATGGGAACGAATTGGAAATCCTGATTGGTTCAATATAACTAGTGTTGGATTTACTCAAGGAATAAAGCCAGCAACTGCAGGTTTAGACAATGCAAATATGTTCATAGATGGATTTTATATAGGTACAAAATATCAAGCACACGTTAGTGACTCCGAAAGTATAGATAAGTATGGGCTTCGTAAACATATAGTTACTTCAAAAGATTATATCAGCACATATCATTGTACGCTTGTTGCAAACAGTATTTTAGATGCTTACAAAGAGCCTGTTGTGGAAGTATCATTAACAACTACTGGAAGTCAAAACTTAAACTTGGGCTATATGTATCCAATGCTATTTCCAACTGATAACATAAATGAGTATATGCAACTAATAGATTTAGAACATACTTTAGATGACTCAGGCTTTTTGAGTAAATGTGTCTTTACTAATAAAAAAGAATTAAGGTCAGTTACACCATTCAGAAAATATAAACAAGGCTTCATAACACCCTTTGAAGATTCCTTATGGCTAGTCCTAAGAGACGCAGGTATAGCTCTAAAAAGATGGTTGCCTTTCTAGGCAAACACTCTAAGATATTCCAAAGCTGTATTTTTCCAGCTTGTTTTTTCTGCCATTTCTTTCTCTTTTTTTATCAAAGATTTCTGAATGTCAGAATCCCCTAAAACTGTTTTAATCCCTTTCAACAAAGACTGTTTGTCCATTTTAGGGACTTCGAACTTTGGAATCTCCTGTATGCAAATATCATCTGTTCCAACTATAGGTTTGCCACTTGACAAAGCTCTATGAGCCGCACCAGATGCTGAGGCACTTCCTCTCATATAGTTTAATACTATAATATTAGAGCAACCGAAATATAAGCCAATATCTTTTTCATCCACGAAGCCAGTTATCATTAATTCCTTTGGTCTTATCCCAAGTTTGAACGCTTTAGTCAAAATATTTTTAAGGTAGTCCCCACGTGAAAAAACAGGATGAAGTCCTCCTGCATGGATGAACATAAGGTCAGGTGTATCTTTTTTCAGTTCTGCAAAGATTTCAATTAGCTCTGTCAAGCCTTTGGATTCCCAAATAAAACCCCAAGACAGAATTATAGTTTTGTCCAAAGGTAATTTTAAAATCTTTCTTGCTTCCGCAACAGAAGGAACATCTATGATTTTAGTTCCATGATAAATCATAACAACTTTGTTTCCTGCCTTCCATTGGGTTTCCATTAATCGTTTACAAGTTTCATTGTGCACTATGATTTTATCAGAAAACTTTACCATAGACTCAAAATATTTTTCCATATTTGGCGTATAAGGAATTACATCGTGCAAAGTTAACACAACTTTAATGCCCATTTCTTTGAGATTTTTAAGCAGTTCTGTGAGGTTATCTTCATAAGGAAACAGACCAAATTGATGCTGAATATTTACCGCAAAAGGTCTATCTTTTTTGATTAAATTTATTAACTCCTGAAAATCTTGATTTCTGTTCCAGCACTCAACAAAGGGGATTTCTTTGTAAGGGAAATTAGGGTCGTAACCCGAAGGCAAAACCTCTTTTTTTTCTGCTAAGATTCTAATTTTGTGCCCTTCGTTTTGTAGGGCTTCGGCTAAATAAGCGGAATAAGTTGCTATTCCACATTTAGCGTTCCAAGTTGTCATAATATCTATTTTCATTTTTCAAACTTCCAATTTTTATCTAACCAAGTATTATAATCCTTTAAGATTTCATTTATGTTTACTGGCATATATTTCCATACATCTACGCCAACATTACAGAAATCTATGTACTCACTTTCTTTCTTTTCAGGTTCCCAATATCTACGTTCAAATTTCCAATTATTGTGAACGTGCCCACATAAAACTAATTGCCCTCCAAATACAGATATATCATCTGGGTTATGAATGAGCAATATAGTTTTTCCACCTAAGTTAATTGTCATATCCAGTATAGGTGTATTCACGCCATTGTTATGGTCGTGATTTCCCTGGATAAAAATTTTATTTCCATTCAAAGCATAAAAATAATCTTTGAATTTTTTTTCATCTTTATAACAAAAATCTCCTAAAACAAAAGTGGTATCTTCGTGTCCAACCCTAGCATTCCAATTTCTGATTAGGGCCTTATCCATATCCTCAACAGTTTTGTAAGGTCTATCACAATATTTTATTATATTAGAATGACCAAAGTGTTGGTCTGAAGTAAACCAGAATGTCATAAAGATTCACTACACTGTATAGTCAGTTCTTTTTCCGATTGGAATTTTATTTTCTACTCGTTTGTCTCTAGTATTCTTCTCTATCAATTCCGTAAGTTTTATGTTGAACTTCAGTTGTTCTAACATTATCTTAAGGTGTTCCTCATACAAATCTTTGAAATCTTTTTCTGAAAGGAAATTTATTATAAAGACATCTTTTAAATAATTATTGATTTCTTTGGCGCTGTCAGAAAAAACCATAACAGAATCTACCCACTTACAAAGGGTATCCAGTCGGTCTTTTTTATGTTCCTTTGCATAACCTTTAATTATATCTAAGACTCGTTTTTTATGTTCTAGGAATTCTAAAAGAGAATCAGTTTCCTGAACAAATCCTTCTTCTTCCTCTTCTTCTTCCATTTCTTCTACTACTTCTAACATAGTTTCATTTAAAGTCATTTATAACATCTTCTCCCATTTTTTAGCGAAATATTTTCTATTTCTATCAAATATTGATTTTAATTGCATATAAAGATTATGCTTCTTGAAGGTGCCTCCTTCTAAATGGTAATACTTTGCAGGTACACAACTTATGACTTTCCAGCCCTTTGCCCTAGCCGCAAAACACAAATCGGTGTCCTCATAATCACACGGGGAATAATTTTCGTCAAACAAGCCAATATCTTTAAGAACTTCAGTTTTAATCAATGCACAGGCAAAACCAACGCAATATGTATCTACATCTATATTACAGTCAGGCGCACCAATTGGCACCTCTATTTCTTTTCCAATTATAGTTCCATTCTTGAAAATAATCATTCCAAAGTATTTTGGCCTTTCGGGATTTTCTCCATACATCAAAGCCTTTCCACCAACTATGCCAATCTTTGAATCTTTCTCGGCGCAACGTTTTAATTCTTCGTAGCAGTTTGGAAGGAATTCTATGTCGTTATTCATTATTATTATATATTTTGGATTTACTTCCATAGCAAGTTTCATTCCTTGGTTGTAGGCTTTAGGCACACCTAAATTTTCTTTGTTACAAATTACATCTACACGACCAAAATATTTTCCGTAACTCTTTTTCCAATCTTCTGCAGTTTCATCAACTTCTTGGTCTACTATGATAAGCCAAATTTTATCATAGTCATAAATATTATCTTTCAAAGATTCTATGGCTTTTCTGGTTAGTTCGTTGGCTTTCCAATTCAAAGTTATAATTGCTGTTTCTATCAAAGTTTAAGCAACTCCTCTTCTAATTTTTTGGTTTGTTTTTTGATATTGAATTTTTCTTCAACAACTTTACGCATTTCCTTTCCCATCTTATTTCGTTCCTCGGGATTATTTAAAATATATTCTATTTTTTTCGCTAAGATTTCACTGTCAATCATTTTGTATTCTTCGGTGTACCAAACACCTTCTTGAAACTTTGGAACAATAGCCTTAGCCATGTGTGGAACTAAAATACCAGTTTTGCCATCTTCTATGATTTCACTCATTGGTTCCCAATCTCCAGCAATACACGGAACTTCACAAGCTCCTGCTTCGATAATTGGAATACAGAAACAGCCCATTCGTGCTGACAACATATAAAAGTTCATTGAACTGTACAAAGAAGGCATCTTCTCCAAAGGTATTTTTTGACCTGCCAACAAAGAAATGTTATTATTCAATTTATAATATGTTACTAATTTTTGTAATCTTAGTATGTAATCTCGTTCCAATTTATAATCATAAGCAAAAGGAGAATGAACTATATATTTAAAATCTATTTGTTTGGCCTTTAATATGTTAATTGCCAACAAAACTTCCTCAGCGCCTTTTACTTCTCCACTGGAAATGAAAGTCGAAAAAATCTTTGAAGGCTTGAAATCTTTGGCAGGTTTATAGAATTCAGTGTCGCAACCAATATACAAAGTTTTAGGATTTGAATCGGAAACGTCACGCTGAAAAACCTTTGTGGAATAATTGCTAGTTGTTAACAGCAAATCTGCCTGTGGTATTATATCTTGGTATTTTGCCACTGTAGCTTCTGACACCCAATAAACTGCACTCTTTACACCATATCTTTTAGGCAACTCGATTTGTGTAACAGCGTTTGCCCAATAGCCTATCCCCAAAGATAAATCAAATTTTTCTGTCTTTAAAAGGTGTTCAGTTCCATGATAATCGAACAGACTATGTGGAACAACTTCGTGACCAAGCTCTGTAAGGCCTTTAAAGGTTGATTCAGCTAAAGTTGACAGCCCTGAACAATGAAAAGGATAATCACAACTTAAAAGTATTCTCATTAAAATAACCCAGCTATTGTTGCTACATATTTTTCGTAAAGAGGATTTTCCCAAGTATACCCACAATTTTCACATTCGTATTTTTCCAGTGGTCTTAATTCATTTAACAAATCTTTTACTGCTTTATTTAATTCCTTTTGGGTATAAGTTCCGCCTATTCCTATAACCTTCAAAGATTCACATTTTGGGCACTTTAGATTTTTAGGTACATTACAACTCATTTTTTAATCACCTGTTCATATACATCTAAATGTTTTTGAGCTATATTTTCGTAGCTTGTTTCCTGGCTATATTTCTTTGCGCCTTGAATTATCTTATTCGAGAACTCTTTGTCTTTATATAGTTTAAATATATTTTCTGCTATGTCTGTATTAGTTGTTTTCAAGCAGTGTACACCATCTTTAAATTCTGAAAGACGAACGTCGTGAACATTCATTAAAATTGGCTTTCCACAATTTAGTGCTCTATGTGCAGACGCACTGGAAGAATATAATCCAAAGACATATTGGTGGTTAACTGCAACAATATCCGAAGCAGACAGAAACATAGATAAATCTTTCTCATTCAAAAATTTGCCTGTAAACAATACTTTATCTTTGAGATTCAAATTAAAAGCAGTTTTGAAACACGCTAACAAATGTTCTTTATGAATCTTTGGGGCTAATGGGTGTAATGAACCTGCCAAAACTAATAAGGCATTAGGTATTTTTTCTAAGATTTCAGGCATAGCTTCAATGAGTGGCAACATTCCTTTATCATAACCATAAAATCCCGTTTGAGTTATTATGTAAGCATCTTCTGGAAGTTTTAAAATCTTTCGGGCAGTTTTAGTTTCAGTTGGTTCAAATATAGTTGTACCAAGAGGAATGATTGTAGACTCTGCTGTTGGTTCCCATTTTTTTAGTTCTTGTTGCATAAGTTCGTTTGTAACTATGAAATGTGAGTTACATTTTTTATACCAATCATTTTTATAATTAGCGTCAAACTGTGGAACATTATGCAGAGTTATTACAGTCTTTATTCCATTTTCGTGTAGCTTATCTAAAAGTTTCAAGAACCTTATGTTTTCTTGAAAAATTGCTTGTTCAAATTGAAAATGACAAATATCTGGACTATCTTCTTTTAAGTTTTTGTATAATTCTTCATAACTTATTTCTCTTTTCCAGTTTCGGGTATAATTTAAAGTTTTATTTTGTATAGGAGATGTTTCATTATTCGTTTTTTCAGCGTAAATTTTCAAATCTACTATTTCAGATAGAGGATAACAAAGTTCTTCCGAATATTTTGCTACCCCACAAGGACATCGGAAAGTTGATATTGCGTCTACTTTTATTTTACTCATTTCACTCACAAGTTTTTAACTTTTTTATTGCTTCTATTGTTAATTTTAATCCTTCATCTAAACTATATTTTGGTTCCCAGTCCAACACACTTTTAGCTAACCAGTTGTCGCCAACAAGAACATCTATTTCAGTTGGTCGTTTCATAGTTCTACCCCAGATTATTTCTCCTTTCCAATCCAGAATCTTTGCAATTTTTTCAGCTAATTCTTTTATAGAAGTCATTTTTCCAGTACAAAAATTGACTGTACTTAATAGCTCGTCAGATTTTAATAAACTCATATAACCCGAAACGTGGTCTTTTATATATAATAAATCTCTAATTGGCCCTGGATTTCCCATAGTTATTTCTTTGTCGTGCGTTAACATATTCCAGATTATTCGTTCTGTTACGAAATTGAAATTTTCTGTTCTACCATAAGTATTGAAAGGTCTGGCAGTACAAGCAGGAAAATTATAGGCTTCTCTTAAATAGTTAAGATAATTAAACGCCGCGACCTTAGAAATAGCGTAAGGCTGATTAGGTTTTAATACATCATGTTCATTTAAAGGTTGTAATGTTTCCATAGCACTATTTCCATACATTTCGGAAGTTCCTGCAAATATGAACTTTTCAAGATTTGAGTTGTTCAGATTAGCATCGGCTAAAATCATTGTGCCTAATGTGTTGATTTCAAAGACTTCCTGAGAATGTCCAAAGCTCTGTTGTACTGGGCTTATGGCGCCTAAATGAACTACTATTTCTGGGCTAATATCTTTGATTAATTTTTTAATCAACAAAGAATCCCTCAGGTCGCCATATACAACATTTACTTCTTTTGGATATTTGGGGGTTCTATTTGATACATAACGCGTTAAAGCGTATATGTCATAGTTTTCTTTTATCAGTTCAGGTATCAAGTTGCTTCCAACAAATCCTGAACCACCTGTCAAAAATACTCTTTTCATTTTAACATCTCCGAATTACAATTTTCATTACTGCTCAATATTTGTTCTCCTTTATCACAGTTATGATAAGCAGAACTCTGTCCGCATTTAGGGCATTTAAAAATAAAATTGTAGGTTAAATTGCTGATTACTTCCCCAACTATAGTATAGCAATATGTGCACTTAATCTTCATTTAGAAATCACCTTTACTTCGGGGCAGGGAATTATGAATTTTCCACCGCTCTCTAAGAAATCTTTTTCTTTATTCAAGATTTCTTTTGTATAGTTCCAAGGGAATATCAAAGCGTAATCAGGCATATCTTTATGGAAAACATCTGGTGAAACTATTGGTATGTATTTTCCAGGAGAAAATTTGCCTTGTTTTGCAGGTGTTGTATCTATGATATAATCCAAAGTTTCAGGTCCAATATTTGCATAGTTAGTTAAGACAGAAGCTTTGGCTGGGCAACCATATCCAACTATTTTCATTTTGTCTTCCTTTAAACGAGCTAATAACCCTCTTAATTCCCATACGTTTTCATCTACTCTTTGTTTGAAATCTTTGAAAGTTTCAGCCTCATATATTTTCTTTGTAAGTTCTTCATTGGAAAGTTTAAAGAACCCTTTTCCAGACCTAGCGTAGCTTCCAAAATAAACCCTCAGCGAACCACCTTGTGTTGTAAGTTCTTCAATCTTAAATATGTTTAAATCAAATTTACAACCTAATATATTTAGTGGCGATATGTTAAAGTAGCTAAGGTGTTCGTGATAATATTTGTCCATTCCAGATTTTTTATCAACCGCAAACCATACTGAACTTCTACTATGAAAACTCCGCCATAATCTAATAGATATTTTACGCCTGCCATGAAATCATAAAGGTTATCTAAGTGTGCAAATACGTTAGAAGCAGTTATAACTTTTGCTTTTCCATGATTTTCTACGATTGTTCTAGCCAGAGATGAACTGAAAAAATGTGGATAAGGAGTAACTTTTTCTGATAAAGATTTTATGGCGTGAATCCTAGAAGGCTCTACATTTATTCTAGTATCTGGAATAGAATACGAATTTAGAAAAGTTCCATCATTTCCGCCTATATCTACTACAACATCAGTAGGTTTTAATTTGAATTCTTCCTCTATACTTTGTGCATATTTTTTAAAGTGGTATAACATAGTTTGAGAAGATTTACCTGTATAATAAGTATAATCTCCGAATAATAGGTTAGGGTCTACTACATCACAAAGCTGAATCAGACCACAATCTTTACATAAATAAGCTTTAAGTGGAAATAATTTTTCTGTGCAAAATTCATATTTAGAAGATATAAGTTTGTTTGGCGCAGGTTGCATTCCTAAATCTAAAAATTCATAAAGATTTTTGCTTCCACAAACCCTGCAAGTTGTATATGTTATCAAGCTCATTTTGGCGCCCTCTTGTTACATAAAGAAATTAGTTCTATTTCTGGGTTAAGGGGGCTAGGTTTTTTATTCGCTAAACCTGCAATACTATCCCATGTTTCAGGCTTGTCGAATTTTTCGCACAATTCATCTATTGTGCCTTCATCATCGTCTCCAATACAGGAAAAAGACACAGTTGAATAAGATAAAACTTCCCAGGGATATCTATTAGTAAAAGGTCCAAAGAATATTGTTTTAGTTTCGTTGAATATACTTTTATAAGTTTCAAAATCCAGTTGGTTATTTAGTTTAACGACATTCAAATCTATTGGCTTTTCCTCATCATTAGTAGCGTTTTTCAGATTTAACGGTTTGCAGTTATAATAGCTTATATTAATCATTTCTAATACCTATATAATATATATTCTTTCTTGCGCTATTAATAAATATTTCTATTTCTTTTTTACTGAACGGTTTTACTGTTTCGTACTCGGAACTAAGATATTTTTTATTTGGCAAAAAGTTCTGAAAATACCAACGTTTTGCGTATTTAATATATTCACTCATTTCTTGTATTATTTCAGGCGTGTGAAGCCCAGGAATCAAAGTAGTTCTGAACTCATAATCCACGTGCTCTTTTAAAACTTGTTCAAAAGTTTTGCTTAGGCTAATCTTATCTTCCATACTGAAATTTCTGCCAATAGCTTTCTCATATTGGCTTGGTATAAATTTGAAATCCACAGCTATATAGTCTATAAGTTTTTTCTCTATTAATTCAGTTACCATTTCATAGTTTGTTCCATTTGTATCTAGTTTAACCAACAGCCCTTCTTCGTGTAATCTTCCACAAAGGTCAGGTAAATCAGAGTTCAGAGTTGGCTCCCCACCTGTTATACAAACAGCCTCTACATAGTTTGTTCTTTCGTTTAATTCTCTTATTCGGGGGAGGATTTGCTTTTCAAGATTAAAGTCTTTACGAACCCTGTTTTCGACTAAATCTTTATTGAAACACCAGGGGCATTTAAAATTACAAAGAGGGAGAAAAAGTACAGAGCAAACTTTGCCTGTATAGTTCACAAAATCTACTGGCTCAAATCCAACTATTCTCATAGTTCCTTCCACAATCTTGTTTTAAATTCTGCTTGTTTTGCTCTATTCCATGCCGATACTGGAGTGAAATAACCAACTACTCTAGTTATGAAATCAACTTTGTCAGTACTGCAAACTGGGCATTTCTTGTAAAGTCCTGTCGTATTATGATTGTTTTCACAAACTGTAAATCCGCAGTTAAAAGCGAACTGTCTTAATTTAGATGAAGCCAGCAGTTTATTAGTGAAATTATATAGAGTTTTTTTATCAGGTTTGCTATCTAAGTTTATGTGTGATATGCTTCCACCTGTACATCCTTGCTGAAGTTCGCCTTCGATTTCAATACGCTTTAATATATCTACGTCATAAGATAGAGGCACAAACTGAGAATCATAATAGTCGTATTTTCCATTAACCATAATCTTATCTTTTTGTGCTAAAGTTCCAGAGGCCGATTCCGCAGGCACTTCTTCTATGTTGTACATACAACCATCCTCTTCGCTAAACTTTACTGTCTCTTCCTTCATAACTTCTAAGATTCTTTTGGCAAACTCAAGACCTGATTTTTCTGTTACTTTCATTCCTAATATTTCCAAGCAATTAGCCAAACCTATAAATCCTATAGTACTGAAAAAGTTACGCTTTAGATTCAAATAGCCTTTTTGGAAGAAGTAATGATATTTAATCCTGCGCTTTTGTAGTATTTCTTCACGGTGAATCTTTAATAAATTACGAGCATAGCCCATATTTTCTCTAAGTTTATCAAAGAATACGTCCTCATTTTTGTTATTATATGCTAATCTTGGCAAGTTAATAGTGCAAACTCCGTGGCTTCCTATTTGTAAGAACGACCCAAAGGTGTTATTGATGCTCAGGTTTAGTAGCTTTGAAACATCTATGGATAATCTACAACACATACTCAATGAACTCAAGTCTGTCTGCATATTATTAAAGATATTCAAATAACATAATTCTGTATTGTCATATAAAATTTCTTTCCAAATATCTTCATACTCTTTTTGGAATGATGGGTCGGCTACTAGAGTTGTTATTGGGAATCTATAAGGTAACCCAACTGGTTCTCCTTTGTACAACTGCCCTTTAGACATAAATTTAGCATACACAGACTGGTTTTTCATAATCTCGTCCATTAAATCGTCAATCTTTAAATCGTTTCCCCACATATAACCTTTCATTGTATAACGCATTGTATCAGGGCTGGAAATAGAAACATTCACAAACGGGCTTTGTACTGCGTATCTGATTTCATCGGATATTCCATGAATCAAATTTTGGAAATCATTTTCTCTTTCCTTATCTGTATATCCTGGAGTTATATAAGTATAATAGGAATAATTCTGTATGAAATCGGTTAGGGCTGTTGCTCCTGCAAAATGGTTGGAAGCTATTTGAACAAATCTTATTGCTTGGTTAACAAAACTTGTTGGTCTTTTAGGCGGAGAAGATGTCAAACTTCCAAAATCTAAACCCTCGGATAATAAAGGATAAGTCGACAAGCCTATACAATAAGGCAGAGAAGTCAAAGATAGATTGTGGTAATATATATCACCCTCAATTATCTTGTTAACTAAATTTTCACCATTAACGCCCATTTTATTTCCGTACTTTCTGAATAAATATAATGCCGAAAGTTTATTTGTTGGTGTAACAACCTCTGCTACATAATTACAAAAACTCTTTTTTGCTTCTCCCGCGTTTCCAACGTTTGCGTTAGCGTTGGCAGTAACTTCTTCCAGAGGTTTTGACCAATAATTTTTAGCAAAGTCGAAGGGATTAATCCTTGTTATACCATCTATATCCAACAGTTTATAATCTTGTTCCAACATAAATTCAGAGAAATCTTTATCCAACACTTCTAATGTTTTTCTAAATTCTAATTCTTTTTTCTTCATATTTTCTCACCAGTTAAGCCTGGTTAAATAGAGGGATACCATATAACATTTTTTAGAAGTTATTAAACCGTTATCTAGGATAAGGATTTGGATACAACTCCCCTAAAGTTTTTTCAGCAATTATATTTCCTTCTAAATCTACTTCTGTAACAAGAAGGTCTGGATTTTTCAAATATTCCCACAGAACTTGTCTACAATGCGCACAGCAAAGAGTATAATCTTTGATTTGTTCGTGGTCAAAAGCTACAACAATTCCATTAGGCAAAAATTTTGTGCGAATTGGATATTCTGCGTTATCTATCAAATAGTTAAGAACTGCCATTTCTTCTGCGTGATAAGATTTGTGACTATGATTTTGTATGTTAAAACCTTTCCAAAACATAGTTACTCCATCATAATTTTCGGAATACAAACAAGCTCCTACTTTGGTATGAGAAGAAGGGATAAGAATAGCATATAATCTGGCTAATAAAGCTAAATCTATCGCTTGTTCTTTAATAGTTGGTATCTTGTCTGTCGTGATTAACACCCATCTTTTTTGTATATTCTTTGTAAACATCTTCTGCCGATAAGCCTAAGCGATTCCAAACTGTCAATAAGAAATGCCAAACATCTATGGATTCTTCAACTATTTTATCTTTGTTTTGGTTCTCCAAAGTTTCCAAATATTGGTCTATTGCTTCTACAGTTTGTAAATGTCCCCAACTTTCAGCGTCTTGTATGTATTTTTTCCACCACTTGCCTCCTGAAATAGCCCAAAGTTCTCCAGCTTCTGCCATTATAGCAGAGGCTCGATTATGTATAGGGGGATTATATTTATATTTATTCTGAAAATCTAATTGGATATCTAACATTTCTTGTAATACATTTCTATGCTTTGACAATTTTTTCTAACTCCTTTATAGTTTCTTCTATTGGTTTTGAAGTGTCTAATGTGTAGTTCGGGATAATTTCTTCCAGTTCTGTTTCACTTATATCTTGCATCTGCTCTGGCTCCATATCCCATTTTCTACCTATCAGCTTAATAATAATGAAATCTTTATCTTTTAAAGCTTTTGCTTCATTTAAGAACCGTACATCGTCGATTACTATATTCAAGTGCTGTCCATATTCTAATTTGTTAACTAAAATATTTACCCAAATATCTTTATCTATGGTACGCATTTTTTGTCCGATTTGCTGAAGTAATCCTCTATCTTTCTTTCTCATTCCAAAGTATTTATAGGCGATTTCTTTGACAGCATCTGCAAACGACAATTTTTTAAATCCGTAGGTCTCGGCTAAATATGAAGAAAGTGCAGTTTTACCTGAACCTGCTTTTCCACAAAAGGCTATTTTATGCAATCTTTTTCAACTCCTTTAATAAATTAGTAAGATTATTGAAAACTTTTCCTTCTGAAGGAATCATAAGCCAAGGAGAAATCATCTTTGAATATACATAGACTTCTTTTCCCTGCGTAAAGGCATGAAACATTTCCATCGGTGTGCCACAAGACCAAACATTTGGAAAATAAGCGACTACCATATCTGATTTGTTTACGCTGTCTAAATCATTGGAAAAGATAAGAGAAGCCTGTTCGTAATCTTGTTTGCCTTTTCTCCACTGCTCTGTAAGTTTTCTTGCGTATTCGTTTTGGTCAAAGGGATTTATGACTTCAAATCCCATTTGTTCCAAGCGCCTCTGGAATTTCTTTGCTCTCTTTATCACTGAAGGTTGGCCAGGATGTGCTAAATAAATTTTTACCATTTCAATCAACCCAAAATTTCCTTCCACTCGTCAGGCAACTGCTCTAAAGATACTACGTGCTTATCTAACAGTTCAATCCATTGTTGTTTTATGACAGACCAATCAAATATTTTTATTGCTCGTTCTACTTCTTTGAAGCCCATGTTAACTCTAAGTTGTTTATCGTCATATAATCTTTGTGTCTTTTTAGCAATATCGTATGGGTCACAAATTACTCCTTCTACACCATTGTAACTTCCCATTGTTACTGGACATTTATTGCTATCTGGAAATACAGGCGCTGGACTCAATAAACCTGTTCCGCCTAGAATCTCTGGAAAAGTTGTCGCTTCTAAAGCTACAGTTGGTACACCACAAGCCATTGCTTCAATTAAAGGTACCCCAAAACTTTCCATTCCACCAAGCATCCAAAAAGCGTCAAAGGAATTGTATAATTGTGGCATAACTTCTGTGGGCAAACCTTGCTGAGTAAATATGACATCTTTGCCTACTACTAATCCCAAATCTATCGCTTGTTGAACTAAATCATACTCGCCTTGACCTGTTGGTTGTGGAAATGTGTGTAGAACTAAAATCGTTTTATCTTCTTTACCTTTTCTGAATAGAGCAAAAGCTTGTAGATATTTCTCAGGATTTTTACGAACTATATTTTTGAAAACACCACCAACTACAAATTTGCCTTTGAAGTTAAAATTAGTTCTTAATTGCTCTCGTTGTTCTTCTGTGTATGGTCTGAAAAGTGTTGTGTCTACTCCGTGATAAATAGTTTCTGATTCTATGCCATTTTCTGCTAAGATTTTTTTTCCAAAATTAGTCATGGCTACTACTACATCTGCTTGTTTCATAAATCCAGTCCAATTCGACGGCCACTTTGTTTGCTTGTTTTCAGCGTCCCAAACGTGCCCATCTATCACTGGATAATAAATCCAAGTAGGTTTGCTTGGGATATTCTTTAAGATTTCAGGCAACCATCCAACCATTCTTGTATCGGCTTGAGTTAACAAAACATCTGGTTTTAATTGACTTAAAATAGAAGGTAAAACATCTCTTCCATAGTAATCATTTCCTGTTGTTGGCAACATAGTATAATTTCCGCGTTTTATAGGTTCTTCATAATGGAAGCCCCAGCCCAAAAGGTAAGGGTCGTACTTTGGTGAAACACCATTTAAAATATTGTGCATTATACCCCCAAAGCCTGTTTTACTAGAAGCGTCAGTCATTCCTAATATCTTTGGTTTTGGCTTTGACTGTTGTTTTTGTTCAGACATTTCTTTTTCTATACCTCCACTTATTTTTGTTTTTATTACTCTCGTTTTCACTGATTAAAAATTCTTTTTGAAAGCCCATTTTAAATTCTCCTATGTTGTATTCTCTCCAGGTTTTAACATTTTTACATAGCGGATTCCACCAAGCTCTTTTTCTACGAGCTTGTTGTATCCTCTAAATTTATCTAAAAACTTTGTTACTGTCACTTTAGATATCCTCCATTCGTCAGAACATTTACTTATGAACTCTGATTTAAGAATCCAGCCATCTGAAGTATGAGGAACAAATCTTCTAAACAGCGCTTGTGCCTTTTGTAGGTAAGTCATTTCTTTAGAAGATAATTTATAGAAATCAGACATTTCCTCTACCCACACCATTAAATCTTTGAATAATAAATATAAAACTGAAAAGGCATAGTTTACATCTTCAATCTCGACTTTATTTCCATTTCTATCACACATATGGTGGAACGCTAAAATAGCCAAATAATTATCATATCTTGGAATGAAAGTTGCCATTATCTCCTTAACTTTAGGATGCGCATTTTTGATTATCTCATAAAAAGCCTTGATTTTTGCCTTCATAACTGGTCGTATATTAGGATTAAATGAAGCGTCCACCTCGGAATATTTGCTTCTAATTTCCTGCAAAACTTGACCTAAACTTTTAATATCAGGTTCTGTAAAAATTCTAGTTCCCAATTTTTCCACACGCTGATATTCCACTACTTGCCTTTCTACGATTGGAACATCTCGTGGATATAAAATGATTCTTTGAAAAAAACCTTTATTCAATATAGTTTCCAAAACCCCAGTCAAAGGGTGGCTTGTTATTAGTAGAGAACAAGAAGGATAAAATTCTATTTGGTCACCATGCGCTAATTTTTTTGTACACTTCGACTGTTCGGAACCTAGAGGGTTCAACGCTTTCTGAAACCAAGTCATAGCATGGGCGGAATGCGAACTTCGTTCCATGAGCATTGAACCCTCGTCGAAGTGAAGTAGTTCAGCAGTAGCTAGTTTTCCCATAACTTTATTGTAAACAGTTTTCTTTGTGCCTGTTTCTTCGTCTAAGATTTCTTCCTGCTCAATCGTGCCAATCAATGCGGCGTCTGTTGCCTCGTCTACATCATCTACATCTATTCCAGCCTCTTTAGCAACTTTAGAAATCAAACCCCAAGGAGTTGATTTTCCTGTTGCTGATGGCTGTATAACAAAAAGACTAACTCTTGGGTCTACATATATTGGTCCAGAATAAATCTTGCACTTTTTAACTGCCAACCCTAAAAGTATGTGAGCCGCCAATCTCCCATACGTTGAATTTCCGAAACTATAAAGCCCAAAGGTTTCGGTAAACTTATCTAAAAATCTCGAAGTTGATTTTTCACCTGTCATAATCCCGCCCCTTTACAATTATCATCACAACATAGACCTTCGCCTTTCAAAGTTTCGCATTTTGGAAAAACAAGGTCTAATCTCCTATAACACCAGTGTGCCTGATGTTCTTCAAAGACACAATGCTTGAACACTTTTGTGTCTAAGTTTCTCCTCAATAACTCTATTGTCGTTTCTAATGGCAAACCTAAATCACGTAAATAAATAATTAATAAATATCTCTCTCTATGCTTTATAAATCTTTTGCTCAATAATTCACGCATACAAGGAACAAACTTTTCGACATTGATTTTAGAAACATCTATACTACCAGTTGGCATCTCATAAGCAAGTTCACAATCTTTAAATTCAGGTTCTCTATCAAAAGGCGTTAAATCCAACAGCTCTTTTCCATAAATTGGAATACCCGCCCTAGGCTTTTTTGCTTTCTGCTTTATATCCTCTAAAGTTGTTAAATCCTCAACTCTTAAAGGTATGCAAAAATACTTTCTTTTTATATTAAAGGAATTTGGAACCCTGACTAGTTGTGCCAAATTGCCTATAACGTGCCCATCTATATCCGAGTCTCCATTTATGCCAATCTTCAAATCTAAAGAATCGCAAATATCTACCTGGGCGTTTGTAATCGCACCTTTCTTGTTAATAGCACCAGGTTTTGTGCCTATATAAAAATGAAATCCTCGCCCAGAAAAAAAGAAAGAATGATAAAGATTTCTTGTAGAACAATATTCGTGTAATTTCAAAACAGGCTCTAAAGAACCTTTGTCAGATTCTAAATACAAGTTATTCAAAACCGACGTGGTATAGTTGCCTCTGTTGCCTGCTTCATTTAATTGTTCAAAGGAATACAAACTTGTATAAAAGTCTGTTTTACAATTAAAAAGTTTCATCTTTTCAAGGAGTTCCTTACAAGAATATACTATACCTTTTCGACCTGGTGTACCATATTCTCTAGGAAAATCTTGAAAAGGATTCCACATTTTAATATGTCTCCATAGGGCACATTCCATTACAATCGCAATATCGACAGAATATACTCACTTTACATGGAAACTCTTCACGCTTAATTTTTTCTCTTACATCAGTCAATTTTTTGAAGAACGCATTTATAGTTCTACTTCCGAATTTTTCAGCCCAAACGTCGTTAGAGCGTGGATATATAAAAGCAAAGTCTGTAACTTCTCCATCTATCAGCCCTGAATTTTCCAGCAAATATTTATAAAAGGCGGCTTCTCTTCTGTGCTCAGTTACTTTCCAGCTACGCATATCAAACTTTTCTGTTTTGTAATCACAAATAGTATAAGTTTTTCCATCAAAATTAAGGTCTACTCTGTCAATGATTCCAACTATTTCCAGCCCTAAGTTCAATATTTTCTTTTCTTTTAAAACAGGCATATAATATTTTTCTGGGCACTCGGGAAATTTATTGACACAAAGGTTCCAGCGGTCTTGTTCCATTTCTATGAAATTAGTTACAAATGGAAGCACATCTTCTGTCATAACTGTTTTTTGCTCTTGTAGCCACTTTTGGTCTATCTGCATTATGTTTCCAGATATATGAATGTTGTCATAGAAATCACAGGCGAATTGGTGAAAATCTATTCCCCTTTGAGCCTGCGGAGATAAACATTCGGGCTTTATTTTGTCTACGTATGCAAACTTGAAAAGCATAGGACAAGTGATATAAGTATTTAAACTAGATTTAGATAGTACTGTCATCTTCTTTCACCAAAGTTATATAAGAAATTGTAGGAAGTACACACATATGTTTCCCGTTACTACCTATCATTTCGCATATTGTCATAACAATATCTTTAAAATTTATATCAATGATATGTGCAAGTGTTTGATACCCTGAAAATATTATATTTAAATCATTGATTTTTTTGTTATTCATATTACATGAATCTCCGTCCCATACTTTCAAACTCTGCTAATCTTAAGTGTGCTAGTTCTAAGATATCCACATCTGCTTTATTGTGGTCACATATATATTCTATTGCTTCTTTGTTGCCTGTATTCGCTAGTACCCAAAAGTTATGGTCTATGTGAGTTTTGCCTACTATGCCTAATATCCTGCAAACATTTTCTAGTCGATTACTGCTCAATTTTAAGACTCGTCGTGCTAAGTAATATAAATCTCTATGCTGAACTTCGCCTCTTGGTATGAATTTCAGGTTGTGCACTAATGCTCTTGTTCTCAAAAATGGAATATCGAATCGAGAACCATAATAGGTATATATCAAAGTATATTTATTCATAGCCTCTATCAGCTCGTACACTACACGCTTGTCTAAAGTGCCATCTAAAAGTTCTTCTCTCGTCACATAGGAATAATCATAGTGGTCTGTTCCCTGCTCTTTGATGTACCAACTGTAGCAAATTCCAAAATCTGCACACAACTGAGACGCTTCGATGTCTAGGTATCCTATCCTATCTTCTTTACCATCTTCTCGTATTTTTCTATCTACTTTAAGCCTCAACAATTCGGCTTTTCTTATAACACTCGCGGGTGTTCTGTATGGAAACAGGTCACAGCTTCTAAAACCCATAGAAGGGTAGTTAGCTTTGAGCTTTTCCAATTCTTCTTTTGTCCATTTCATATTTATATAAACTCCTTTTAATAGTTGAATAGAGATTTTACTCCATAAAATATTTCTTCTTTATTAATGCCTGCAGTATCAAAGATTTCCTCAAGTTTCATTACAACCGATTTCTCGAACATAACTTGTTTTGCTACTTTGAATCCTTCAGGCAATTTCCTACGATAACAAACAACATCTGTGTTTGGATATCCAGAAGGCACTTGACAAACATACGCCAATTTTGGTGTGTCGCCTTGTTTAAAGTTTTCTCCCAAATATTCATTGGCATATTTAGCGCCTCTAACATGAGGTCCTTCTGTTTCATAAGAATCCAGATTTTCTACTCCCTGTGGTATTCCTATATATTCCCAGTTTGGTTTTTCTTTAGCGAACTCTAGTTCAGCGTCTCTAACATATTTTCTAAGATTATCACGAGGCTCATATCCAATTATAGTTTTCAATATCTTTTCCTGTAAATCTCTGGAAAGTTGGCTATTATTTCTTCGCCTGAACTCAAATCCCATAATATCTGCCTCGTCAATCTCTTTTCCTCCTTCCCAAACTGCCCGTCCTGCGTATCTCTTTTTGGCGCCTCTCTTGACCTTTTTATCTTTAAGTCCTGCCATGAATATATATCTGTATACTTTTTTAGCCTCAATCTTTATATGGCAATTATCGGAATCCCCGCCGATGCTTTCTACAAATCTAGGCAATTCATAGTTTAAATACTCTACAATAGATTCATATTGAGGCACTATTTCTGCTAAAGATTTCCCTTTGGCTATCAGAAAAACTGAATCTGTATCACCATATAATACTTTGAAGCCTTTATTTTCTACTTCTTTCTTAATCCAGCCGATTATAGAACGACCGCAAAAAGTAGTAGTCAAACCAACTTCACGAGTAGCTAATCTGAAACCTGAATAAAGCATAGCACCATACAAAGCGTTCATGTGCACTTTAACTGCAGTTTGGAGGTTGAAATAGATGTCATATTCATTAGTCCCAAAGGGATATTTCTTCATTTCAGTTTGATATTTTTTACGCTCCTCAAGCATTTCTAATAGAACTCTGGGCAAAAGTCCAACAGGTTCTCTCTTAAATTTTATGCCATCTATGTTGTTACAAAGACCACCATAATCATTTCCAACCAAAGTTTCAGGAGAAAGATTAAAAGTTATTATAATGCTTGGATACAGGCTCTTTAAGTCAAGAACACAAACCCATTCGTGAATTCCTTTCTCGGGCTCAAAAACATCCGCACCAGGTATCCTTTCAATAACTTTATTTCTCTTTGAAGGGAGTACAAACTTTCCATGTGTTTTTCTTAATAGATAAGAGTCCCACATTTGAGTAGCACTGTACAGATTTTCCCAGCCACAAACTGTCCACCTTCTCAAGGCGTCGTAGAAATCTGTTACATGACATTTTTTGTCAATCCTATAAACAAGCACAGAATCTTTGCAGTTATATTCTATCAATTCGGCTATGTTTTGTTGCCACATTTCTGTGATAGTTATGGCGTGCTCATATTTTCCTTCGCCCAAAACTTTTTGCGAAATAGCTTCCAAGCTACTATCGGGCAACTTTGTTGGTTGAAGTTCGGCATAAGCCTTCATAGTATCCCAAACAATTCTGCCTTGGCATACAGGAGTTTCTGTGCCTCTGAATTTATCCTTTTTCATATAGCACTTGAAAAGTGGGCTAAGTTTGCCAGGATTTACTCCAACTCGGTTCATGGCTTTAATTATTTCAGGCATATCAAACTGTTCAAAATACCAACCTGTAAAAATATCTGGGTCTGTTTCTTTTACGAATTTAGCATAACCCTCATACATAGAAGCTTCTGTTTTATATTTATGGATAGAAGCTTTGAACTTGTAGCCTGTATCTGGGAACACATATTCCTTTTCCAGAGTTCCAGGAGTCAAATCCTTTCGCCATACAAAAGCTACTACTTTATCCATATAATTATCGTAAACTGCTATTGAAATTGTTTCGCCTGTTTCTATACAAGTTTCAATATCAGTATAATGAATCCTAAGTTTTACAAGGTCTATTTTATCTATACAGTCAATCATGTATCTTGTTTTGTATCGAACATCGTCCTCAAAAGTTTTGCTGAACATTCTCCTTTGGAAATCTACATCATTAGGATTTTTTACTTCGATTTTGACTGCTTCGTCGCCCATTAAACTTTGGAATATTTCAGGTTTTTTATCATCTGTCTGCACAAATTCTCGTCTATCAACATAAAAATATGGCTTGAAATCTTTGACAGATACACTCGAACGAGTTAAACCGTCTCTCTTGAAAAGGACCAGTTCAGGATTTCCCATATTTTCTTTATATTCTAAAGTTATTAGATTCAATTTTAAACTAACCTCGTATTAACTCCTATTCCTAGAACATGACATCCCCAACCATCTTTTTCCCACCATGTTTCAACTACTTTACCAATGATACTGTTAACGTTATCAACTTTAAGACAATCAAGAAAATTGTCTATATCTTCCGTATTATAAAAAACCCAAAATACAGAACCATAATCTTCTATGTCTAAACTTAATTCTAAACCTAACGGATTACATTCTGTTTTTATAAATCTTGCATTACAAATCTTTGCATATTTCATTATTTTAGCGTCTTCTATCCTATTCTGTACAAACCATCTACAATCATTCTTAACGTAAATTAATTTAACCATTAGAAATCCCACTCATAGTGTTCTATTATTTGAGGTCTGAAATATTTTACTATGTTATATGCTTTATTCAAAGGTATGTTTCTAATATAGGAAAGATATTTAGCAACTATAAGTGGTGAGCGTTCCATGCCTATCTCGCAGTGTATGAGAACTTTTTTATCGTTCCTAATTTCGGCTATGAATTTTAACAGCGCCTGTTGCATCTCTTCGTAAAAGTATTCTTTAGAGCAGTCACAATCGAAATAACAGTAGTCTATTTTGTTTTCTTCCATTAGTTGCTTTTCTTCCAAATGACATCTGTGATTTAGGTTTATCACAGAATCGAATTTCATACGCTTCAACATTTCTACATTCAAAGCGTCTTGTTGGTCGCCTATATATATTTGTTCTGTTATCATACTTATCATTTTATATCACCAATTCATTATACTCTTTTGTTTTAAACCTGATTTAAATACTGCCTCTTCCCAACCATAATCGATTGTATCATCTATGAAATCCACAGCTCTTTTTAGTATTGATATTTTATTAGCAAAGGTCTTAAAAAGCTTTTCGTCTTCCACAAGTGCTTCTAAATATTTTAAATATGTTAACGTAACCCATGTGTTATGTAAATATAATAAACCATAGCCAATATTATCAGTCCTAAACATATCTTTTACGTTATCAATATTACAACATACTGGGCATAAACACGGAACTTTTGTATGAACAATATCTTTATTTGAATATGTTAAACTTGGTCCATAATATATATTATGTTGTCGATATATTGTTAACAGTGATTGTGCAAAACTATCGGTAGAAATATTAGTATAATTCATTTTTTTCTCCACATACGCTAATATCGGCAAAGCTGTTCTTCCAAAAACTGCAAACACATGTGTATTAGACTTAATACCTCTATCATACATAAAACCAAGTTCTACTGCTATCTTTAAAGGATTTCCAGCAGGTTTAGGAGCTATTGCCCAACCATCAAATTTATAATCCTTTACTTTTTCGTACCAAGTTTCCATTTTGTCTAAATTTTCATAAGAAGCTCCGTGTACAACATTATAAATTTTTAGTTTAGAATTTAAATCTCTATTATTTTTAAAGATTTCATTATTTTTACAAGTTTCTTCAAGTCTTTTATAATATTCTTTATCTGAAATACTTTCTCCATAAGTAGCGGCCGTAGATTTTTCAGAAGAACTCTTTGGTGCTCTTAAAGATGTAGGACTTATGTCTAACGTTAAACCAATATCACAATTTTTTTCTTGCCATTTAAGAACATCTAACGCGTTAATGTTACATTTTTTATTTTTTGCTCTCATATTAAGTATTTTAAACCCGCCTGAGTCGCCAATTAAGATTGTGCTTTCAGGAATTTTTAATTTTTCACGTATGTCCATATCAGGTGTTGAGCCATAACTCAATAGTAGAGAATTATGTTTAAACATTGAATTATTTTCCCACCAGGACATGCTTAAATCTTTATAGTTTTGCCTTTTAGTTACCGCGTCTAAACATTCTGCTATAGGACTAGGAGCATAAATTACCATATTAACACACCTTTATATTAAATTCCAATCTCTCTTAACTTCTTGGAAATTTACAGCTTTATATAACATTTCTATATTTTTTTTATTAAATAGTTTCAACCTTAAACACCAATAAGTTTTAATGCTTCATCTCTAACTTCATGTATCTTAAAAACCCCTCTTACTGTAGAAGTTGACACCTTTGAATCTGGTTGCTCTATTCCACGCATACACATACACATATGTTGACCAGTTATAGTTACAATTATTCCTTCAGGTTCTAGTTTTTCTTCTAAAACATCTGCTATTGTTTCGGTTAATTCTTCTTGTAAGAACGCTTTTTGAGTTAAAATTTTAACTAACCGCTTAAACTTAGACAGTCCTAAAACTGTACCTTTTGGAATATAGCCAATATTTATTCTTAAAATGCACGGTAATAAGTGATGAGGACAAAACATATATGCAGGAATATCTCTGATGATAACCATATCATTCAATTTACTAGGAAAACTATGGCTCAACACTTCATCTATTTCTTTTTGAGTGTAACCCTTAAGGAATTGATGAAAAACTTTTCCTGCTCTTGTTGGTGTATTTGTGAAATTTGGGTCGTTTAAATCTATTCCGTTACATTCTAAGATTTCTTTTATTTTTTCTATTGTTTTTTCTAATGACATATTTTTTTCTCCTTTGAAACTTTGAATAAAGGGTCTTCCATGCCTAATTCTTTAAAGGCATTAATCCTTTCTACACATGAATCACAAACTCTACAAGGTGGTTTTTCATTATTATAACATGTATGAGTCAATTCATATGGAACATTTAATTTTAATCCTATTTCTAAGATTTCTTTTTTAGTTTTATTTACAAAAGGTGCATATACCCCTCTAATATTTGTGCCTTTTGATAATGCTGTACTAATAGCTAAAACAAATTCTTCTCTACAATCAGGATAATTTACAAAATCTTCTTTTGTAGGGCAATAATAAATATCTTGAATTCCATTAGCTTCTGCATAACCTGCCGCCATGGATAGAAAGATAGAATTTCTACCGTACACAACTGTTTTCTCTTGTTTATTTTCAGTTTGATTAGGCACTGGAATATTAAAATCGGTTAAAGGTGTTCCGCCTAATTGTTTTAAGTCTACTTTTACAAGTTTGTTTAAAACATTTTTGGACTTTGAAATTTTATCCACTGATAAAAGTTCTAGTGAATGCCTTTGTCCATAATCGAAAGTTATAGTTTGTACTTCGTTATAGTTCATTGAGCATACATAGTACAGTAGTGTAGTTGAATCCATGCCACCTGAAAATAATACTAAAGCTTTTGTCATTTTATCAATCTCACCATATTTTTTATGCAATCTTCATAGGGTTTGAAATTAAAAGATATATCTCTATTATCATTATTAAGCATTTCTATCTTTTCTATAACGTTAGAAATTCCCATATAACTATAAAGATATTTTTTGCCTAGTATTTCAGGATAAGAGAAGTAATTAGGAGCACAAGGAGCACATCCAAAATCAATAGCTTCCAAAACATTATACCCAAAGGTTGATTCAGCCCAAGGTACAAATAAAATTTTACTGTTCGCTAAGATTCTAAAATATTCTGTTCTATTATGCACTGGAACATATTCTAAATTTGGAAAACTTTTAGAAGGTTTGCTTGTAACTACAAATTTTTTGCCTGGTAACTTCTCAACTAAATCCAATAATTGTTCATCGGATTTTTGTGAGTCTATTCGGCTTGTATAAGCTATATCCCACTCTCTATTTTTTCTTGGTATTGGAATAGTTTTCTTATCTCTAAAATGTCTATAATACGGTATTTTTACTGTAACTAATTTATCCGTAAAGGAATATAATGAATCTATTGTTTGAACATTATTTTGGAACAACTGTTTATGATAATCCGTAGCTATAAATATTTTATCCACTATTCTAACCATGGCCAATTCGGAAATTATTTTTGAATAAATTATTTTGTTAAAATAATCTCCTTTGCAATAACACCCTGCGTGCATATAACCAGTTATTGTTATGTTATTGCTGTATTTATTTTTCAGCAATTGTGCACATGTAGCAGAAAAACCTGGAAAATCTAAATCTGCAAATAAAATTTTATCTTTACGCTTGACATTTTTAAGTAATATTTTTATTTGTTCCATTTCCCAGTTTGAAGATTCTATAAGACTTGTAAACATATCTCCTTCCTGTTTGTTATATGAAGTATCTTCGTATTCATAAGGTATGACAACCTTATAATCTTTACCTTCTTCCATTCCTAATCGTTCAAATTCTTCTGGGAACCACTGAATCCACTCTTCTGGATATCTATTTTTTACTGGCCATTGAGGAACAAACCAAAGAGTCATTAATCAACACCTTTCTTTTTAAGGGCATTTTCTATGTCTAAAAATTCTTCAAACCTTAGAATCACTCGTTCAGCTATATCACTTTGAGAAGGATACAACTTTTTAAACTCAGAAATCTTTGCATTTTTATCAATATTTACTATATCAGAGAAGCAAGTTGTTAAATTCCATACTGAATAATAACGTACATTAATATTTAATAATTGGCAAACCAAAGTACCTATCACGGACACTGCTTTATGGTCTAAATGACGTTCCCAAGGATTTGGAAGATAAACTGTTATATTTGAATCAGATGTATAACCTATTAAATAGCTAGTTAGATTATTTTTAAGTAAATCTAAATCATTGAAAACTTTTCCATCTTCCATATTAAAATTATATACTGAGGGAATACCATAAATTTTGGCGCATAAATCTGTTTCTCCTTGTCTTTCATTTCCACAATCGCAAACTATAATTAATTCTTTGGTTTTTTTAAGGATAGTAGAACAACCTATATATTCATCGTCACAATGAGGAGAAATAATTATGGAATTTCGTTTCACAGTTAAGCCTCATTAAACATTTGTTGCCATTAAAAGTAAGCTGTATAATTCTAGTCGACATTGTAGATGAACCATAAAATCCCCTGCTAAACTTGAAATTAAAGCTTTGTCTGCGGATATTAGAACTGCAACTCCTTCAGCTTTAGGAAAAGCTTTTGTAACTACTTCACTAAGTTTTCCTGCTACATTGCGCCAATCTTGAATAGACACTGGTGTTTCCCTATCTTTCCAAAAATCTCTACATACTGTATCTAGGGTGTCCAAATTATCATCAGTTATTATACCTACAAAATGAAGTATAGGCATGGAATAACGTCTAATAACTAATGGACTATATTCTTTACCGCTCAATCTAGTGAACGGTTCTATATTTTTATTTTCTTTGTTTGACATTTTATTTAACCTCGTTACTATAATATTTACTAGCGTGTACTTTAAACACTTCCTTTCCAAATTCAGGATTATTTTTCAAATAAAATTCTGTCATCCACCAGTATGACCAGAAACAACCAGGACATTCTTTTATATCTTCAGACCAATCTATCATAAAACTTTTTAGTTTTTCTTTATTTTCTAAATCAAATATACTATATTTTCCTGTTCTAGGTCCTTGTCTATAACCACATGTTCTCATTGTACCATCTGCGTCTACTGTAAATATCAACGGTAATTTATGATTACAGTGCCAATCTAAATTAATTCCATGTTCAACAAGAGCATCCAAATATTCTGGAGGATTTTGCATTTTATATTTACCCTCTAGTATTCCTTCTTTCAATTTTTTAGCTAAGATTTCAAGTTTAGGTTTATCAACGTCCGTAAAAATTAAATTTTTGATTTCATCTTTGGTTGGGAAAAAATCAAAAAAGTTGTCTTTGGCATAGTGTATTATATTTACATTAGACCACAAATGTTCACTAGATAAAGTTTCTACAGTATCCAAAGCTGAATCTATATTTGTTTTAGTTAACGTTATAGTACCTTGATAATCTGGTATTCCATTATCTCTACACCATTTTAAACCTTTAAAGGCTCTACAACTTTTTTCTAGTATGTCTCCTTCGGGGCCTTTAAGATAATCTAATCCACCTGAAACATTTTTAATTCCAACATCAACTAATTTTTGTTTATAATTTCCCCAAAGAGGTTCTGGAAATGTTGTATAGGTAGCGTACGAATAGTTATCTTTGTTTAGAAAATCTATAATCTTAACGTAATCATCTTTTAACATAAGTGGTTCGTTGCCCAATATTAAATTAAATTCCACACCCAAATCTTTGAGAATCTTAAAGGCATTTTTCCATTCGTCAACTGATAATTCTTTTCGTTTCAAAGTAGAATTTCTGATTCTGCAATATTCGCAGTGCATTGTACAACTACGAGTTAGATATATACAAGAAAAAAGATATGTCACGCACTTTCTCCTCCATCTACAATTAAGTTTGCTCCATGAATGAAATCGGCTTTGTCCGAAATTAAAAATTCTACTAAATCTGAAACATCTTTAGGTATTCCTGTATAACCAACTGGAATGAGTTTTATTAAAGATTCGGGACAATCAGTTGAACCAGGAACTAAATTAGTTCCAGATATTAGGCCTGGACTTATACAATTAATGTTTAAATTTGGATACATTTTAGCTAAATTTTTAGTCAATGATATTACTCCTGCTTTGGAAACTGAATAATGTATTATATGTGGGTCACTATTTCTTATACCTGCAATAGATGAAATATTAATTATTTTTCCTCTATGTTCCATATGTGGAATAACTGCTTGACACAAAAAGAAAACACTTTTAAGATTTACATTCATTACTTCATCATATTCTTTTTTAGTAGTTTCTGTGAATGTTGAAAAGGGCATAATACCTGCACAATTAATCAGAACATCAATAGTACCAAATTTATTTATAATTTGTTTTTCTATCATCTTTTCAAAGTCTATATTATTTTTAGATAAATCTAGTTTTATGTTGAATATATCAGGAACTATATTATGTTCAACAGGTATAACAGCTTTGTTTCTGGAAATATTTATAACTTTATATCCCAATCTTATTAGCTTAATGGCTATATTTAAACCTATTCCCGAACTTCCACCTGTGATTACAGCTATCTTCATTTTAGTTCCTCCTTATTTACAATGTCTAATATTCTGTTATATACATCAATTTGTCCTAAAATATTAGGAAGTTCTATTTGTTTCATTAAATTACATTTATTACATAAAACAATCCAAAGAGTTGTTTTATCTGTTTTATTTAATTTTCCTATATTGACTGTTTCATTTCCAAAACATTTTGGGCAATCATACGGGCATTTAAATTTCTTTTTAACACGAGATTGTTGTAATCTCATCTGTTGTTGATTTTCTTTTGATTTACTTTTACTAACCATTTTTAAACTCCTCTTTTCTTTCCAAAGGCGCTTACGTGAAGCCTTGGTGTTATAGTAACTAATGGGTGACCTTTAGCATATTCAAACAGCAAAGGAAGTTTAGCATTTATTTCCTCAGATGTCTGCCCTTCAGGCATAAGATATACTTTTGAACATATGAAGTTTATTTCATATGTTCTCATAAATTCTTCCATCTCGTTCAGGTCCTGCTCTGAACCTATAACAAACTTATAATAAATATCATTAGGGTTATCTATTTTTAGAATAAAACTTTCTGCTAATTCTGTCGCATTTCCTGACGAAGATAGTTTAGGTGAAACTATATAAGTCAAAGGTGAATACAACATCATCTTTTTGCTCAAAGGAATTGTTCCATTAGTTTCAAACATTATATCTACGTCGTTACAAAATAGGATATCAACTAGTTCAACAAGATTTTTTTGCTGTACTAAAGGTTCTCCACCTGTGATTACAACCCTGACTGGATTGTAATTCAATATTTGTTTGGCGACATCTGCTACAGGCATTTTTTCTCCTTCTTTGAAGGCATAAGGTGTATCACAATAACTGCATTTAAGATTACAACCTGTCAGCCTAAGGAAAACTGCCGCCTTTCCCGCATAAGGTCCTTCGCCTTGGACCGAATAAAATATTTCGTTTACATTTAAGGACATTTTTATTCCTCTTTAAATATCGACACCTTGATTTGGAGTTTCATATAATTCAAAAAAGACATCTACTACTCCTGAAATTTGCTTAAACATTTTTCTCAAATATAAAGCTATATTTTCCACAGTTGCCATTTCATAAGGAATGTATTTTACTTTGAAAATCACTGGGGCATCTCTGACTGTATTCATATTATCCCAGAAATCTCTATCTTTTTCAGGCGCAATAATGCAATGGTCAAAATATTGTGTAACTTGCTTAATAATATTAAAATCTACTATTTTATCTGTTTCAATACAAATATTTCTGAATATATAAGTATGGCCATGAAGGTTATGGCATTTTCCGAATTCTTCTGGCAAATATTGAGCCGCGTCAAATGTTGTCTTTCTAATTTTTAGATTATAAGATGTCATTTTTTTCATCTCAAATTTTTCTTTATATTTAGATTATAAAAAAGAATATATAAAGATTTCTTTTCTATGCAACATCCACTGGCGCTAACACAGCTTTAAAAGAATATTTATCAGTAGTCTGTTCTAATATCAGCGGACAGCCTTCAACAGTTTCAGATAGATATAAAGTAACTTTGTCGCTAAGATTATTAAAGATGTTATCCAATCCATAAGCATAAGCACTAATAACTTTTGTGTCTTTAGTTATAGTTGAATCTTCAAATCCAATGTCTGTTTCTATTATGCCCGACTGCTCTGCACCAACCTTTACAACTAATTTATTATCAACTATGCTCCATGGATAAACTCTCTGCTGTACAGCTTCGCCATCATCTATGACATCTTTGATTTTACTCGCTAAAACTGTAAGTTTTATATTGAAATTGGTTTTAGAAGTTTCATAGAATCCTTTATCATTCTTTTTGAAATGTTCCAAAAATCCTTTTGCATCTTTTTTATCTAAGCTTTCTTCGGAAGCTAATGGAATCCTGGCAACTTTTTTGGGCGTTTCTCTAGTGATTATGATTTTATTTTCTGTTGTGGCGATTGTAACTTCGTCGGAACTTCCAAATCTGTTCAAAATGTCTTGGATATATCCTACATCTCCAATCACTATTGGACCGCTTTCTAAAACTTCTACATTGTAAGTTAAATCTATCGCTAAGTGGTTGCCTTTGTCTACTGCTTTTATTTTAACAGCGTTCTGTGAAGCATCTATCAGAAATTCTGGAATAGCCAATATCTGTTTGCCTTTTGTGTCTTTCCCAATCAAAGAAACTAGGTCACATATTTTCCTAAATTCGCTTATTTTAGTTTTTATTTTAGTCATATTTTATCTCCTATTACTTTAAGGGGGATTATTATATTTATCCCGACCAAAAAAGGTTTCGTCCCAATTTCAGGGACTCATCAGGGGATTTATTTTAATTTAGTTTGTATCGCATTATTGGATTTCGAACTCGATACCCTCAAAGTTGCATTGTCAACACCAA